>Ga0209317_1000791_pt1 | contig 34073 bp, 30 predicted proteins | sample RifGroB2_FD_183994 | JGI IMG/M metagenome (GOLD analysis project Ga0209317, IMG submission 183994) | Soil microbial communities from Rifle, Colorado, USA - Groundwater B2 (SPAdes) (version 2) | ecosystem: Environmental > Terrestrial > Soil > Unclassified | place: Rifle, Colorado | collected...
CTTGTAAAGTCTTTGGAGCCGTATCTTCCATACCTTGAAGCGGATTTGCGCTTTGTGTCGAAATTTTTCAAATGTTTGATTGCATGTTAATTTGTAGAGATGGTGAAAGGACTGATATAATAATCGAATTCAATAAAAATAAAGGGGCCGATATGGAATTAATCGAAAAAATCGAATCAAAAAGAGCGCAGATAGGCGTTATCGGGCTCGGCTACGTAGGGCTGCCGCTTGTGATGGAGTTTTGTAAAAAAGGCTTTTCCGTAACCGGATTCGACGTGGATTCCCAAAAAGTAGAGATGCTCAAACAAGGCAAGAGTTATATTAAACACATCGATTCTTCAAAGATCAGCCAATGCGGGCCGCTATTTTCCCCTACAACCGAGTTTAATAAATTGCCTGATATGGACTGCATAATCATCTGCGTTCCCACGCCACTGGACAATCACCGGGAGCCTGATATGACGTATGTTTTCGATACGACTAAAACAATCGCTCAATATCTCCGCAAAGGACAACTTATAGCGCTCGAATCCACCACCTATCCCGGAACCACGGATGTGGATATGAGGCTGATACTCGAACAAACCGGCTTAAAGGCCGGAAAAGACTTCTATCTTGCATATTCACCGGAGCGCGAAGATCCGGGCAATAAGGATTTTTCGACCTCGAGCATAAATAAAGTGGTCGGCGGATATACGGAAAAATGCCTTGCCGTTGCAAAAGCCCTTTATGATCAAATAGTAGTAAAAACAGTGCCTGTATCATCTACGAAAGTCGCAGAGGCTACAAAACTACTCGAAAATATCTACCGGGGGGTAAACATAGCCCTTGTAAACGAGCTTAAAATGCTCTTTGACAGGATGGATATAGATGTATGGGAAGTTATAAATGCCGCAAAAACAAAACCGTTCGGCTTTCAGGCATTTTATCCCGGACCCGGTCTCGGCGGGCACTGCATACCCATAGACCCGTTTTATCTCACATGGAAGGCGCGGGAATACGACTTCCCTACACGTTTTATAGAGCTTGCAGGGGAGATCAACACCCAAATGCCTTATTATATCGTGGAAAAGGCCGGGTTGATTCTCAACCGATACGGCAAATCCCTGAACGGTTCAAAAATACTTGTCCTTGGAATGGCGTACAAAAAAGACGTGGACGACCAGAGAGAATCACCGTCTTTAAAAATCGTAGAACTGCTGAAAGAAAGGGGAGCGGATGTTTTATACAACGACCCGCATGTCCCTGTATGCAAGGGACACCGCCACTATCCGGGCATAGACATGCGCTCGGTCGAACTCACGAAAGATATATTGAATAATTCCGATATGGCGCTGCTTTTGACCGACCATTCCGCTTATGATTACGCCTTTATAGAGAGACATTCGAAATGCATCGTTGACACACGGGACGCCTTCAGAAAAAATAAAATCAATAGTGAGAAAATAATAAGGGCGTAAAAATCAATATTTCCATTATCTACGCGCTTACGGCAATTTTCTTTATTTCCGCGTTGCCCGGTGCGCCATAAGCAACCGTCCGCCCTGCAGATGCAGGCTGTTGGACATTTTTACCGTTCCTGCATAACTCAGCCCAGGCATCACGGATAGGAACGAGAATATCTATTACCTCGTTTATTTTTGCGGCATCGTTCTTTAAGTTTGCCTTTGTAAGTTGAATAAGAATGTAGTCATAAAGGCCGTTAAGATTTTTAGCTATTTCTTCGCCCTTCTGCATATCGAGGCATGACTGCATATAATCGATGATCTTTATTGTTTTTTCTATGAAAATCAGCTTTTTCCTTTTATCTTTACCCATAGTCGCTAAAGCCTTTTTCAAGAAATCAATTGCGCCGTTATAGAGCATAAGCACCGTTTCTTCGGGGGGAGCGGATGAAATCTGGTTGTTCTTGTATTGCTGCGCCGCATTCTTAATCACCATATAAAATATTCCTCCTTTTTGTTAAAAAGCCTGTTTACTCTATTTTTTGATACCGGTAATTTGAGCAAGCTGGTTTGTAATGTACTGGCTCTGCACATTCAATTTGCCGAGCAAGACCTCAAGCCTTGCGAATTGCTCCCTCAATCTCTGTTCCTTTGTAATAAGCCTTTTTTCTATTCTCTCTTGCTGCGCCTTTACGTTATCGACTGTTTTCTGTATAGACTGCTCTTTCGATTTTAGAATGCCGGTGCTCGAATTTGTGTAACTATCAAGTATCGACGGCAGCTTATCGGCTACGCCGGAGGAGATCTTTACAGTGCCGAACCCTCCTGTCTGGTTCGATTCCGTGCTTATTTTCAGTCCTTCCTCAGGAAATCCCGTCACGCCGGTCAGAGTGTTACCCGTGCCTGTTGCCCTCCGGTTATTCATAGTGCCGACAATATCGACACCTTCGTCATCGTCGGAACCTGCAACTGACGACTTAAAGCCTATCTGTCCTGCTACATCTCCTGTGCTCGACGTAACCTTAAAATATATGTCTGCGCCGTAGTCCGTAGATGTGATCCTGACCTTTCCGCTCTCATTCGATGCTGAAAGACCGACATCGTTGGTAGCAAAAGCGCTGTTCAAATTATTGACGATGGTGCTTATAGTGGCATTAGCGCTGAATGCAACAGAAAAACCTGTATAGTCGGGACTGCTTTCAGTCTTGTTGCTGGAATACAGAAACGTAAGTGTTTCCGCTGCTGTAATACCGCCGGAAGCAATCGTCTCATTTCCGAGCAGTGTCGCCTTTTCAGGCGCGGTGGTAACCGATATATTGTGAGTCCCTGACTGGGTCTTAGATGTCTTGCTCACAAAGGTTATAGCGCTGTTTGAAGCAGTGCCTGTCCCTATAAATAATTTTGCCACAGCATCCGGATTGGAACTTAAAGCGCTGCCGAGCGTTGTCTCATTCAGCGAAAGCTTTCCTGTCTTTCCGTCCGAGGAAATGCCTATCTGAGAAAGGTTTGTATAATCGGAACTGGACAGGCCGGGTATCACGCCGTGAATTATATCGCCTATTTTTTTTCTTATCTCCAACAATGTAGGATCGCCAAGCAGCGGATTCTTCTTTTTTGTTGAAGAATTATAAGTTAACTGATCGTTTATAGCCTTGATCAGGGTGTTGTATGAATCTACGAAACTCTTAACGGAACTCTTTGCCGATGAGGTATCCGATGACACTGTCAATGTTACGGTTGAGGACGTATCCGCCTTCAAAAGGTTCAAAGTTACGCCCTGAATGGCGTCATCGATGGTATTTGTACTTTTAGTAATTGTTGCATTATCAACCTCTATGACCGCATCCTGAGCGGCCTGCATTTCGGGGTTAAAGACATCGACAGTAAATCTATCCCCTGCTACAAGGTCGCTTCCTGCCGAAAATTGAATTTTAACGCCCTCGCTGTCCGCGCTGTCAGAATTGGTTCCGTCTATATATTCATTCGTATAATCAACGGTAGTGCTTATAGCGCCGCCGGAAGTATCGGTCCCTGCCGTAGAGCTAAAAGTAGAGCCGTCATAACCTTTAAATGTTATGCCGCCGTCTGTAGAATACTTATACGTTGCCGTACCCGATGCTCCTCCGGTTACAATCTCAACCAGATATGTCTTGTTCGTTGTGCTTGCATAAGTAGAACTATTTGTACCCGAATTGGATGTAACAGTGCCTCCATAGCCGTTGGTTGTATACGCATACGCATCCTCTATCTTTTTATTCGTGAAATCGAGGTTCGTATCGTTTTGGGTAATATAGATGGTATTGGATGATCCGGCATCGTCTGCCGTTAAAACAAGGCGATACGGATTCGAACCCGTGCCGTCATTGAGAATAGACGCCGTCACTCCTGCGTTTGCAGAATTTATGTCGTCTCTCAATCCCTGAAGGGTTATTGAACTGTTAACGCTGACTGTCGTTACAGAGCCGCCGCTGCCGACCTTAAATTTAAAACTTCCGGATGCCGATGCAATCGCAGTTGTATTTTCATCTACCTGCCCATTCGACGCCTTTTTATTGGCCGCGGCAAGCTGGTTTACCTGAATGGAATAGCTTCCTGCAGTCGCCGTGCTCGAAGCTGAAACAGTAAGAAGTTCCGCGCCGTCGGACGTCTTCGTAACAGAAGCGGTCTTGGTGTTAAATTTAGAAGAACTGTTAAGAGCCGAGAGCGCAGATTTAAAGGATGACAGCTTTGTATTCATATCGAGGACAGAGGCGATTTTTAATTCATAGTCTTTCTGCCTGTTCTGGAGGATCGTTATAGGCTGCCTCTCAAGATTTATCAATCCCGATACAAGCTCGTCGGCATTGATTCCGGATATTAGCCCGCTGGAAGAAATTCCCATAAGTCCTCCTATATAAAAAATAGACCGCTATTGATTATTTATTTATCGGCAAAAATGCATTAAAACTTTAGCAAAAACACTTCAAAATAATACTCAGAAAAAAAGCAGACGACCAACATTAAGGTTTGGGCGTGTTTTTCGCCGAATCCGTTTTTTTTGCCGGCCGTCTGTTTTAATACTTTTTGCTGAACAACAATGCCTGTATCTTATCAAAATGAGCTATGAGCTTCACCATCTCTTCCGGCGGTATCTGCCTTATAACCTCGCCGCTTTTGCCGTCAACCACGCTTACAATAACCCGCTTTGTAGATTCGTCTATGCGGAAATTCAACTCGGTATTATAGAAAAGCTGCGCTATATCGTTAGCCTTGCCTACCGCGTTGCCGAGATCCATATTTATCTGCTCTGGAGTTTCCTGCGGGGAATTGACGGCCGGCTGCGCTCCTGCTGCTTGGGCAGTCCCCTGTATCGCATTTATAACTCCGCTTATCTCCATTTCAATTCTCCCTTAATTAATAAATTAATATCAGAGAACGAGGGGATTGCCCCTCGTTCTCTGAATAATAAGGTTTATACTATCTCAGCAACTGCAGAGCTATCTGAGGCAGTGTATTTGCCTGAGCTAACATTGCAGTACCGGCCTGTACCAGTATCTGGTTCTTTGTGAACTTTGCGGTCTCGAACGCGAAGTCTGCGTCTCTGATCCGGCTCTCTGATGCGGCCATGTTCTCGGATGCCGTCTCAAGGCTTGCTACTGTAAACTCAAGCCTGTTCTGGATAGCGCCGAGTTCCGACCGTTTGGAGTTGAGCTGGTCGAGCGCCGCGTCAATGCTGAGGATCGCGCTTTCCGCTCCCGACTGCGATGAAATATCAAGCAGGCTCACCCTGTAGGTGAGGTCGGCAGCATATGTCTTTGCCTCGATATTCGAGCCGAGCTCGGTAACATTCGTTCCGCTGATGGTTATGGAATCTTTGGAATTCAGCGAAACCGTGCCGCGATAATTATTTGTGGAGTTGACGGAAGCGGCCCCGCTCGAAAGCTTGGTTACGCCTGCCGCAGTAGTATCCACAAATACGCTGATATTCCTTCCGTCAGCCGAAGTCAATGTCAGCTTGCCGTTGGCAATGCTTGCCGTAACTCCGGTATCAGACGAGAACGAGTTGATGGCGGTTACCAGTTCACCGCTGCCGTCGCCGGCGCTTACCGAAACGGATCCTATATTAACACCGTTGATATAGAACGAACCGGTGTTAAGGGTTCCCGCCGCTACCGTGTCGTTTCCTGTTACGATATTGGCATTTGCTATACCGTCGACATTAGTGGTTCCTTTAACGGCGTCAATAGCTGCAGCCCTTGCTAACGCGCTTGTCTGGCCGTTATAGGTGGTTATTGTTCCGGCGTCTCCCGACGTAGTGCTTGTCATAAACGCGCTCGCTGCTACGCTGGTGCCGCCGAGACCTGTTAGTCCGGTAGCCATGGCAAACCCTGAACCAACTCCCATCAGCGACAAGTCAACACCCTTTGTGGCAATCAGCACAAGCCCTTTCGCTGTGGCTATAGTTCCGGATGCCTCAACAGAAGCATACGTCCTTGCCTTTATGTAAGGAACGCTTGCGTTGTTTATCAGATTGCTGATCGCTGTGATATAGCTTGCCTTTGAAGCGTTTGTAGAGAAAGTATAGGCCTTAAGCGACGCTGTAGTGCCGTAGCTGATGGACGTGCCGTTGATCTTCACATAGTTCGTAGCGCCGTACCAATAGCCGGAAGCCACCTGTATGCTTGCTGTTATCGTTCCAACACCCACATTCGTTCCGGCAGCACCGCCTACAAGAGAGCCCGCGGTGGTGTTTCCGATACTCGCAAAGAACTGAATAGATGAATAGCTGCCTGCGATGCTTCCCATCAACCCTGTGATGTTAACAGTCAGCGTTCCAGCGGCAATCGTGCCGGAGCCCTCTGTTGCTCCTATTGTAGCATAGCCGTTTGTCTGAAGGGATGCAAAACCGTCAATAAAGGTAGCTGTATCCCCGACTTTAATGGAAGCGGCAAAGGTTGACATAGAGGCAAGTGACGCTGCCAATGAGGCGGTGAGAGCCGTTGTATCAAAACTTGCATTTTCGATAAGCAAGCTGCCTATATCTCCGGCGTCGTTCAACCTGACTATTGTGCTGTATGAAGTTATGCTTGCGCCTCCTGTTGCGGTATGTACCCCGCCATCCGCATTGGTTGCCGCAAAAGAACCTTGCGTCTCAATCTCGGCGCCGATTATCTCGAGGACGGAGACCTGATCATCGCTTGTTCCTGTGGTTATCTGTTCGCCGTTGATTTTTACTTCACCGGTAGTTATGTTGCCGCCTATACCGGTATTTACTCCGCCGTCAGACAGGGTACCGGTTACAGTGGCCCTTTTACCGATGGACTTAGCTCTTACATCGGCAGCGTCAATCTTGACCGTCTGCTGATAGTTAGCGCCGATATGGAAATATTTTCCTGTGAATGAGCCGTCGGTAAGGGTCTGCGTGTTAAACTCAGTTGTGGTGGCTATCCTTGTCAGTTCGCCTAAAAGGGCCTCCGCTTCGACCTTAAGGTTTGAACGGTCTGTCGCGGTGTTTTCATCGGATGACGACTGAACCGCAAGCTCTCTCATCCTCTGAAGGATATTGGTTATGGTGTTATAACCGCCTTCAGCAGTCTGCACAAGCGATATGGCGTTATTAACGTTCCTTACCGCCTGATTGAGTCCTTTGACCTGCGCGTTCAGTTTTGTAGCGATTGCGAGACCGGCTGCGTCGTCCGCCGCCCTATTGATCCTTAGACCTGAGGAGAGCTTTTCTAAGGATTTGCCCAGTTGGGTGTTGTTTGCTCCCAAATTTCTCTGCGCGTTAACTGCCGCAATATTACTGTTGACTATAAGTGCCATATCTTCCTCCTTGAATGCTGTTCTTTCGGGCTTCCTTGCCCTTTTTGCGTCAAGCGTTACAACTTAATGCGTTTAATGTCCTTTTTCACCTCCTTTTTCACGCATAGGCTGTCACGCCTTTTTCGCTTGTCTATTTTATCGGCGGGGATTTTTAAAACTTTAGCGGGCAACTTTTTGTTTTTGACAGCAGAAAAGCTTTAAAGATATAATCTAACCGGATGGGGAAGAAAGAATTTCTTAAACAAATAAAAAGCTTACAACTGAGAATTGAAGAACATGAGGCTAAAATCAACTCAGAGCTTATGAAAACTATACCGGACAACAAAATTATAAAATACTGGGAAAGAGAGATTGCAGCCTATAAGGATGCGATTGCAAAAGCAGAAAAACGGCTAAGGAGGAAAAAATGAGCACTTTAGCGATTCAGACAAGTGAGACTTTAGGCGTATTGCTCAAAGAGTTGGGTGAAGAATGCAGCAAAACCTTAAAATTATTATCCCAGATAGAGGTTGAAGAACTAACCCATGAACAATTAGCAGGAATTCTCTCAGAACTGGCTGTTTCAGCGGTCCACTTACACGCCCACACAGATGGACTGCAGGACATTATAAATGATGAGATTGAAAAATTGTAGTATCAGGCAGTGAAGGAGGGATAACTATGTGGACCATCGTTGCAGTTGCTGCCATGTTTGCCGGTGTCGCCTTAATGACCATGTGGTATTTTGAAAAGCATCCATAATAGTTTAATTGCAAAGGGCCGGTCTGTTTAGTATAATAATGACATGGGAACCGCCATAATATTCGACACGTACGCATATGTTAAAAAGCTCAAGGCTGTAGGTTTTACCGAAGAGCAGGCTGAAGTACAAGCCTCAACCCTTGCCGGGATCGTAGAGGACAAGCTTGCAACTAAAAGAGATCTTGCAGAACTTGAAGCAAGGCTTGAACTGCGGCTGAAAGGCATGGAATCTTCGGTTAAGGCCGACATCATTAAATGGGTAGCTGGCATGCTCGTGGCGCAGGCCGCAGTTATTGCCGCTCTTGTTAAACTGCTGTAATTCTATGTAATAAAATTATACCTCATAAGGGGACAATACAAACATGGGAACGGCAATTATACCGATAGAGCTTTATAAAATCCTCGAAGATAAACTCGGCAGGGAACAAGCTACAGAAGTAGTCAATTTATATGAACAAACGGCTGAGGCCATTCATACCTCCGTAAAAATCGCCGTAAAAGAAGAGCTTAAAAATGAGCTTGTAACAAAAGAGGAATTCAAGGCCGGATTGGCTGAGATAAGAGCAGAAATAAGAGTGATACGAATTGAAATGAAATTTCTCATTGTCCTTATGATAATCGCAATTACACTCATGAATCCCGTAGCCGCGGAATTAATCAAAGGATTGTTGAAACTCTAAATTATAGACTTATTATTTATCTATAAATCTTCTGAACCACAGTTCCATGCTTATTACCGCATGTAGTCTTCTGTCGAATACGCCGTATTCCTCGGCTCCGAGAATAGGCAAACCCAAGTTTCTTTTTCGCAGGCTCAAGCTCAAGTCCGAAGCCCAGTGAGCGAGTTCCCTTTGCAGCCATATGCCGATAGGGCTTACCATTCCCATTTTATTCATCCGGTAAATTATTTCAGGGGGACAGAACTGACGGGCAATCTGCCTGACTATATACTTGGTCTCGTATTCCCTTATCTTGAGGTCGGCAGGCAGTTGAAAGGCGAATTCGACAATTCTATGGTCGAGGAACGGCGAACGACTCTCTATGCCCGCGTGAGCGCATCCCCTGTCATCCATTGTTATAAGATGGGGAAGGGTCGTCATCATATCGGCATATCCCATCTGGTTTATAATGCCCGATTGACAGGAGAAATATTGCTGGAAAAGGCGAAGAGGGGCAGATGTTGTGGGTTCGGTTCTCTTCAAAAAATTGAAGTATCTCTCGGCAGGGTCTATAAAGGCATGCGATCCCCAGAACCTTCGAGCCATCGGCTCGTAATTCTTCAGCCATTCGGAATTTCTCATGGATTCTTCTATGAGCATGAATATATACCGTGTGTAACCTCCGAATACTTCATCGGCGCCCTGACCATTTAGTATGAATTTGACATGTTTTGACGCCTCTTCCGAAAGTTTAAAGCTGGTGATGGTTGACGAAGTCGATATCGGCTGGTCAAGATACCATATAATGTCGGAGAAGCCCTGCTCAACCTCCTGCGGAGAGGCGGAGACAAATACCTGCTCTGCGCCGATATGTTTTGCTGTAAGCATGGAATATTCCGACTCGTCAAACCTCGAATCCCAGTTGTGATATGACGCTGAAAAGACAATATCGGGCTTTGCAATACAGGCAATAATGGCGCTGTCAAGACCGCCGCTTAAATATACGCCCCACGGCACTTCTCCTACCAGACGTATCTGCACCGCATCGTAGAAAAGCTCTGCAAGCCTGTCTATATAGAACTTATCGCTTCTCCTCTCGGTATCGAAAGTTTCAGGCGACCAGTAACATTTTACGCTAACGTCATTCCCGTCATATATGAGCATATGAGCCGCCTTAAGTTCTTTAATGCCTTCAAACAGGGTATTGTCCGAAATATTGTCTTCAAAGACAAAAAAATCCCGATGTATATTCGGGACGGCCTCTACCTCCGTCAGTATAGACTTTATCTCCGATGCAAATAAAAATCTTTTATTTTCATTGCAATAAAAAAGCGGCTTCTCTCCCATCCTGTCGCGCGCTAAAAAGAGTCTTCGATTAGGCATTCTGGAATCATAAATCGCAAAGGCAAACATGCCGTTGAAATGAGCGAGGCAGTCTGTCCCGAACTCCTCATATGCATGAACAATTACTTCAGTATCGGTTTCTGTATAGAACATATGACCGAGTTCCGTTAATTTCTTACGTAATCCCTTATAATTGAATATTTCTCCGTTATAGGTTATCCATACGGTCCTATCTTCATTGTGAATAGGCTGATGTCCGCCTTCGAGGTCTATGATTTTCAATCTCCTGTTGCCGAGTTTTACATCAGGAGAGCGGCGGCCTTCGGGCAAATGCTCGCTGGAAACAAAAAAGCCTTCATCATCGGGACCCCGGTGCGCAAGTATCCGCGTCATTTTTACAATATCGCCATTACCCCATATGCCTGCTATTCCGCACATTATAGCTGTTCCTTCTTTATCGCTCTGACAGCAATGCCGCTCGGCTCTTCATTAAACCAAATTATATCAAGACCGAATTCGTTACACCATGATTTTATTTCTTCAGGTGTATGCCTCCACGCAAACTCCGGATGATACCAGTCGAAATTTACAAGATTATTTTCTTCAAAGTCGAATTCACTGTTATAGAACATTTTAAACATTGTGTAATACATAAGTCTTTGCAGGTTATGCTTCCCCGGTTTTATCCCAAGCAAAGGAATGCCCCTTTCCAGTTCGATCTCGATATTTATTCCCGACAGCTTTTGACCTAATTCGGTTATTCCCTTGCAACTCTCCCACGCCTCATCGGAATTCATCTTTGTTAAAAACCCCCTCAAAAGATCATCGGTAAATTCCCTTATAGGAGCCTTTTTATTATAAATATAAACTGCAATTTCCCCTCCACTGCGAAGCAATTCGACGCAATTCCGAAATGCCGTTTTGGTATCCGTAGTATGGTGAAGAATTCCTTTCGCAAAAATCATATCAAAAGTGCCTTGCCCAAAAGGGGGCTTCATAATATCTGCCTGCACAAGCAATACATTATTATGTTTGTCTCTTACGTTCACTGAAATATCCACGGTTTTGCTCGGCTCAAGGCCAAAGACGGCAGCTTCCGGGTTTGCGGAAGCAAAATTATCGAGTTCATGCCCGAGTCCCGATCCGACGTCAAGAATTACCCTATAATTTTTTATGGCATCTTTTAACCCGCTAAAATCCTTCCATCCGAACCACCTCCATACCCATGCATCTACCAGCTTAGAGTTTTTGTCGCTGATATTCCATGAAGGCACTTTAGACCATTGATGCCCGAAAGACTCTACCGTCTGCTTTTCTTTTTCGTCTTCGTTTATAATTCTTGGGATAGCGTTTATTACAGGAAAAGTCAACGAACATCCAATACAAGATAAAACTCCTTCTTTATTGCCGCCCTTGTAAGACATCGTTGTTCGGCACTGCGGACAGGCAAGCAAATCCGGAAATTTGACTGTCATCTTAATTATCCTCCGTTCTTCGAGTTATTGCATATAGAGAGGCCGATAAATATTCGGATTTGAGATAATAACCTAAATATTTTTCAAGCCATAGGAATGGTATATTCACGATTTTCGCAATATTTGTAATTATTTTATATTGTATTATCGGCAGCCTGTATATATTTATCATGCTCAAATCCATAAAGCGTATCGGAGAAGCCTCAACTATTTCGAGGCCGTTACCGGTATGATATTTCATGAATGTTTCAAAATCAAATGCCTTGTGCCTTTCATATATTTCTATATCGGCGAACTTCTGCAATTTCATGATTAAACCGGCGGTATTTGGAACCCAGGTAATCATTAATCCGTCAGGTTTCAGGAATTGCTTAAATATCTTTATCAATTCGGAGGGATTTTCGAAGTGTTCTATGACGCCGAGTGAAAAGAGCATATCAAACTTGCTGAAAAGTCTTTCGTCCGGTTTCAAAAAATCCATGAGATGCAATTCATAGTTATTACCTACAGGTTTCAGATGTTCTTCCGCTTTTTTAAGCCCTTCTTCAGAAAAATCAATGCCGGTTACATGACATCCGAATTTATTCATCAGATACGGCAGCCAGATAGATCCTCCGCAGCCGATCTCAAGCGCGTTGGACCCTCTTTTCAGGTGTTTCCTCAAAAGCCGTGAGAGCTTAATATGAAATCTGTTGCCTTTCAGGTCGGGATAGGTATATTTTCTTCTCCCCCTGACATATATATCGTCCCAGTAGTTGCTGTCTGAAAGGGCGTGGTTCATGATTTACTCAGAAAGCCGGCATAAAAAAGCCATCTCGTAAAACAAACATCTTCCGTCTCCCTTCCACATCCATTTATTAGTTTCCTTCCAAAAATCATCTTTTGTTAATCTATTCGGAGGTAAATAAACGAATTTTACCACTTTGAACCCACTTTGAACCATATAAGCGTAAAACTCATGAGCATTCCACTCCCTGACATGTTCAGGCTTGGGAGACATCATATTATGAATACCACGAACACGATCGCGGTCGCAGGTAGATATCAAAAGATGAGATGCTAATGTCATTCGTCGCTTGATGAAACTTAGAAGCTGATCAGGCTCCTTTAGATGTTCTATAACTGCGGCATGTATAATAAAGTCGTATTTTTGACTAAGAAGCGGTTCGTTTTCAAAGTCTGAAATGCGATCTAAATCTACATCGAGGTAGTGACCTGCATTATATGTTTGTTTAGCATATTCAATAGCGCTTTTTTGGTCAATGCCGACAAATTGTTCTACATGAGGAGCAATTAGTCTGTTGAGTTTGAATGCAGGGCCGCAGCCTACATCAAGGACAGTTTTTGCTTTGAATTTTTCAATCAGCGATTTTGCCCAGCTATATTCATACCATTGCGTAACTGCATGCTGTTCTAACCGCCTTGAATTCCAGAAATTTCGGTCATCGCTGTCAAATGTATAATTCTCATTACGGTGTATATATTCCTCTTTAATACAGTACTTATTATCCATATAATATCATCTCCGCAATCGCATTTTATTGTATGTAAGTCGGTTATCCAAAACGTCCCTGAGTTCCATTACCCACTCTTTAACCTTATCCTCATTCTCTTTATGGAAATATCCGCCCATGCCCGATGCGCCTACAATAAAATATTTATCGAATGAATTCTCACGGTCGATTTTAACGCCGTAAGCTTCCGGATCATTATGCACATCACTGCCCGGCAGAGGCACAAAGGTATTGATAGTACCGTAAAAGCCTAATCCGACAACGTATTTTTCCATAAACCTTTTTGTTTCCGCTATTGTTTCGTCAGTTTCGCCCGGAAACCCTACTATAAAACACGCCTTAACCGGCAATCCTACTTTATGCGCAAGAAGCATTGCCCGCGCCTGATCATCGGGAGTTATCCGCTTTTTCATCTTCTTCAATATCCGCTCGGAAGCGCTCTCTATGCCCACATTAAGCTGAACGCATCCGGAGTCTTTCATCATCCTGAGCGTATCCTCGTCAATAGTATCTATCCTTGCGAGCGCGCTCCAAGGAACATTTATTCTTTTCATCTCCTTGCATATTCCCTCAAGCCTTTCCTTGTTTATTGTGAGAATATCATCGACAAAGAGTATACCTTCATACCCTAAATCACTTATTACCGCATGTAACATTTGTTTTATGTAATCAACGCTGTTCAGTCTGAATTTCCTTTTGGTGATTGAGGGCGAAGCGCAGAAGGCGCAGTTGAACGGGCATCCCCTGCTTGTAATAACGGTTCCTCCTCTAACGCTCATGTCGTTAAAAGAAATAATGCAGCCGTATTTCTTACGGTCGAGTATTCCATATGCCGGTAACGGCAGGGAATCTATATCTTTAATGAATGATGCATTTTTACTGAAAAAAATGTCCTTATTATCGTTCTTCCATGCAATGCCGTCAATTTCCGAGATGTCTTTCCCCTCTGCAATATCCAACATTACATGCTCTCCGTCTCCAGTGCAAACCGCATCGACTTCGGTTGTTTTTAATATATGCTCCGGCATTGTGATAGCATGAGCGCCTCCCGCAACTACAAGGGATGCAGGATAACGCTTTTTTATTTGAGATGCGATTTTTCTAAGCAAGCCATCGTGTACGACCGTGCATGTTATTCCGTATACATCGGCTTCAGGAATTTGCCATGTTTCGACTTCCGAAATATGCCCGGACATATCAAGAAATGAAACCGGAGCGCCGTGTTTTTCCAAAAATGAATGGAGATACAGCAATCCAAGCGGAAAATAATCGGTATCGCTGAAGAGTTGCGGAGTCGGCAATTGTATCAATAATGTCTTTTTCATTTGTTATACATAATCCACATGAAGGGGATTTTCTTTTAAAATATAGTCCATAAGCTCGTTCTGCTTTGAGAATGAGCAGGCAACATTGCATTCCTCGACTTGTATAGGCATCCTGCTGTGCCACAAATCAGCAAAAGACATGTCATTAATATTTCCGAGCGCATGTTTTCCTTGAAGCAGACAGCAAGGATATAGGTTGCCGTCCGCGCCTATATAGGTAGTAAAATGCTGATAGTAGCACCGTTTGAATGTTTTTTTTGTGCTTCCGTCAGAAAAAAATCTGTCTGTTTGTGCTGAGACAATAAACTGTTCATCCTCCAGAGACTTGCTTTCTTGAAGCATTTGCAGGCATTCATCCCATATTCCGTCGAAAAGACCGATGCCTTTATCGGTATGCGCGGGAATAAAACGTATATTTTTACATCCGAGGCTTTTTGAAAGACCGGCAGCGGCGTATATTTCCTTATAGTTTTCAGGCGTGATAACAAATGAGAAGCCTACTACAGCCTCGCTCCATCTATTAGTCAACGCCTCCATTACAGAAACCAGTTTTTTGAAACCTTTAGAGCCGTGAATATTCTCATATGTTTTTTCTGTCGCAGCGTCAATGCTGAATCTTATCCAATCGGCGCATTCAAACAACTTTACATCGTCAGCCTGCAAGCCGGAGCCGTTCATCACAAAGCCGCTCCTAATGCCCGATTTGTTGACTTCTTTTAGAATTTCCCTGAAATCAGGGTGCAGCGTCGGTTCTCCGGCGCCTGTAATCTGTATCGTCCTGATTCCGGCATCGCTGATCTCACGAAGCAGCCTTATAACCCTTTCTGCCGGCATTTGAGCTTTCTGCCTTTCGGCATATCTCCCTCTCGGATAACAATAAGGACACCTGTGATTGCAGATATTGGTGAGGCCGAATGTTACCTGAGCAGGGAGTATGACCTCTCCCCGCTTGAGCGCATCAATACGCTCTCTGTGGTGTAAAAGTTTGAATGGGGAATAACAGTCCTTAAGTGTTTTCATATCAGCCCCTTCACAATCTCCACAAACTCCTTAGCCCTATGCAAAGGAGTATGCTCGGCCATAAATCTTTTGTGAGCAGCCTCCGCCAGTCTTTTTCTTTCATCTTCATGTTTGAGATAATACTTAATCAGACCGGGCAATTCCTTAATATCTTTATACATAATAATCTCCTTGCCCGGCTCGAATGCTCTTGCGGCATCGTCTTTCCATTCTGAAAGCACAAACCCTTTTGTTGCGGCAGCGCAAAAAAGCCTGTCATGAACGCCGCTCGGATACATCATACGGGAGAGTAATATCTTGCTTGATGCATAAAGCTTAGGCAGTTCCTTATAGGTGTCGATATAATCGTGGATAACCAGTCCCGGCGGTGTTTTGATTTTATCATTATGATTTATTCTGTTGTGGTCAAACGAAAACCCTCCGTAAATATGAAGCTCTATTCCGCTTGTCCTTAAAAGACGAAAGATATAGTGCCTCTCTATCGATTTCTGAAGAAACAGCAAATCACTCTGGATATTCTGAAAATCTTCAGACCATATATTGAGGTCGGTAGTTTCTCTTAAAAACTCAACGGGGTTTATATATTTGCCTATATGTTGCTCAAAAGTCTTTAATGCGTTTTTAATAATGGACTGCATCCGGTTATCCGGATAATCTCTTTCAAGACGTCTCAATATATAATGCAGATGCTGAAAAGTACAGTCCCATGCGACATCATGCTGATAATGACGAGAAGGCGGCATGGGCTTAAAATAATCGGTGTCTACCCACCATGAAATAGGAAGATAAAAGGCATTCTCAAAACCAAGTTTTTTCATTTGTAACACATCTGTGCTGTCAACCACGAACATCCCTCTATGAAGCGACGATGTTAATGTCTTTAATGAATAAAGATTTCTCAACGGCGTCTGAAACCATAATGTCACATATGGAATTTTTGTTTTTTCCAATTCCCATTCTTTTTTATTAAAATAAATATGTTTTAATTCCGTAGAACTTGTTATACAGATATCCGGTTTAAATTCCTTAAGTTTTTCGATATGCCTTGTAGCAGCTACCTGTTGCCCTGCTTCGGTCAGCGCCTTTAAAAAGGGGGTTACAAACTTCGCAGTACTTGGCTGTTTTCCATAAATCCCTATTCTCATCCTATTCCTGCGCTCCGACTATTTTCTGATAACATCCCACCGCCTTTGCCATCAACCCGGCATTTTCCGGTTTCGCCTGATACCCTGCATGGTAAAAATCAGCGGCTTTGTCCGGCATATTCGCATCGTAAAATATATCGCCAAATTCTTCATAAAGGGCATTATCCATAGACGCCGCCGTCATAAAAAATTCATATGCCCTGTCATAAAACCCGGTACGCATTGAAAACAGTCCTATCTCCTTATAGAGGTCGGCGCTGTCGGTTATATTGCCCATCGCCTTTTCAAACACAGAGATGCAGGATTCGTAGTCCCCGTCTTCTTCGTAGAGAACAACGAGTTTAAGATACGCATCGAGGTTTGTCGGATCGATATTTATAAGTTTTTGAAGTTTGGAGGCTGCTCTTTTATTGCTATTGGCCTTAAGATAAAAATCTGCTTCATAAAAGAGACGTTCCGTTTCATTTGTCTCTTTTTCTTCCAACCTGCTGTCTTTAACCTTTTCATTCCATCGCTCGCTCTTTTCATTGCATTGCCGAATAAGCTTGTTTGTATTCATATATTTAGGGCTTATCTTGGATGCCTTTCTGAAATATTCGAGAGCCTCCATCGGATGATGTATCTTCAGATATAGATCGCCGAGGTGATAAAGCGCCTCTATATTTTCAGGGAACTCTTTTATTACCTCTTCAAGTATTGAAATAGCACGATGAAAATATGATATTTCTTTATAGCCTTTTGCTATGTCTATTTTTGACTTTAAATCCACGGGCTGCATAGCTTCAAGTTCATTTCTTTTCTTTATTCTATCCATCAATGACTTTACGCCTTTTTCAAAAGGCTTGAGGAACTTTATAATGCCCGAATAGTATGTATCCGCCCGTTTCATCTGTTTTTTAAACCGTTCCGCAGGGTCATCTATGTCGTCTATTTCTATTATCTTCTGGGACGACATCACCAACTCAAGACCATAGGCATATTCGCTGAAGATGCCGAGAAACTGTTCCTTACCTCTTATTTTTTTCCCTATTTTTTCAGCCTCCTGCGAAAGACGGTTGAAATGGTCCGTTTCGTCTTTGCCTACTTTCACAAGCCTTTCAACCTTTTTTGCATATTTGATTATCTTTTCTCCTGCGCGGATTATTTCTTTTGCTTCGGCATGCGCTTTTTGAAGTTCAGCCACAAGTCCGTTTATATCGAGGTTTTCTCCTTCTTTATACACGGAGTTTATCTTTCCTGCTATATCAACAGGTTCTGAAGGAATAACGTCATCTATGACATCTTTAAGTGTCATAATCTCCGTTCCCTTCACGCCCAATCCACCCTCTGTCGCATTGATGCATCTGATTTTCAGTTTCGGCACAACATCATCAAACAATACCTTAAAGCTTTCAAAAAGCAGGGAAGTTTCAACATCATTGCCGAGTATATCCTTTCTGCCGACAACACCTTTTAATTCTTTATGCTCCCATGGAGCGCCCTTTACCAGATTTGCCGCCTGCCTTTTTCTATCATAATAGCAGAGGTCCTGACCTAAAAATATAATCGGCTCGCTGCCCATCACTCTGGCTAAATTAAACGCCATGTGAGCCACGCATTGTGATGCCATATCAATGCTTCCCTTTTCGCCCCAGTATCTGCTCAACCAGTTATAAATATTCGTCCTGCCGCCTATGAGGAACCTCTTGCCTGCAAAGGTACTTATAATATCGGGATAATTGTTCGGATGACATATGAGATTGGAGTCTTTATCCATAGGAAGGTCTCTGAATTTTCTATATGTCGCCTCCAACGGATCCGCCGTAACAATCAGATCGGGCATAATGCCGTTAGGCAGAAGCAGCCTTATTACGGTGTCACAGGCTATTATTATCGCCTTTCCCTTTACTTGTTTCAGAAGTTCTACATTCTTTTCAAGAGAAGGTCCTGCGGATACGATTATCGCAGGCACACCTTTAAAAAGTCCTTTAAGTTTATTTACACCCGGCATATCGCATATCAAGGGCATATTTTCGAGGATATTGTTCATCATGTGAAAACCGAGCCCCATCATTGTATTTCTGTTTATCTGGACTACCTTAAGCCTGTCCTTTATATGCTCCGCAATGTCATTATACCACTCAGGATGAAGGGCATAACTGGGATGATGTTTTAAGGCGAATAATCTACCTGCCAGCAGATATTTATTGCTGTGTCTTGACAGTAAAACATTAAGCGCGTTCTTATCTTCACCGAGAACTATATGGACTCTTTTGTCTTCAAAAAAATCTTTAAAGTTAATATGTTTCAAAACGCTCTTAAACAATGCTTCATCTCTCTCGATAACCATAAGAACATGTCCGCTGCCGAGCTTCTTTAATATCTCGACCGGCAGGTATCCCATGGCAAAACCGAAAAGCACGACTATGCCTTCTTCCTTAAAGTCTATATTCTCTATAGCCTTTCGAGCTGCCTCTATGGGTTCTTTCGTATAAAGCGATTTCTCAACCGATTGCTTATCGCCGGTTGTTGATTGCCCTATCATCAGATTCAAAGAATCGATTTCCGACCACCGGTCTCTGACTAATTTAATATGGCTTGTATCCCAGTCTATGACGGCGGTTTTAGTCGCTTCGGGATTATTACGATTCAGTGCAGCGATATTTCTATTATATAGACTTTCTTTATCGTTATCGTTCATTATCCTGAAGTCTTCGAGTATCCTTTGATAGTCGTCTCCCCTTTGACTGCCGACTGTTGACTGCTGACTGTTGATCGCTTTTGTTGCTATTACCATCAATCCCTTCTGGTCGCTTATATGCGCTGTGACATCAAACCCGTGCTTTGACAGAAACAGCCTTAAAGTATTCAGAGAGAACATGTAGAGGTGTATCGCCTGCAAGGTATTGGGATGCATGGGCTTGATAGGTCTGAATATCGTAGGCACGCCGATAAAAAGAAATCCGTCGTCCGCAAGATTTTCTTTTGCCGCATTGAGTATCCCGACAGGATCGAGTATGTGCTCCAATACCTGTGAAATTACAATTAAATTAAACTTCTCTTCAGGAAATGAATCTTTTCCGTAAAATCCTGTCTTGATATCCAGATTCAAATGCTTTCTTCCGAAGTCCGCAAATACGTCCGCAGGTTCTATGCCGTATACCTCCCATCCGTCCTCTTTCAGAACTTTCATTGTCGCGCCCGCGGCACATCCGACATCCAGCGCTTTGCCTCTGAATTCGCCTATCTGCTTCTTTATCCATTCATATCGCTTTTTTGAGTAAGCGTAATTCCACTTAAGATACTCTTTATTGGGCGGAACCGGTCTGAGTTTTTCCGAATAAAGCGTATCGAGTTCATGGGCTTCAAGCATCGGATTGGTAAATACAAAACCGCATTCCTTGCAGACGACATAAGTAATAGAATAATCGTCCTCTTTCCCTAATTTTATAAGGTATGGATCTTTTTCATATGTTGCAAGATGTTCGTGTTCTCCAGAGCCGCAACACAAGCAATTAACTCTTTTCATTTTTGAACTCCCTCCAGCTCAATATTTTTCATATCTTCAACAAACGAATTCTTTAATTTTTTGTATCTATTAGAAAGATTTATATTCAGCATCTCATCATGTATGGCAAGATAATTTTTGCTCATTGTTTCATTTTCTGCAGTTCTACAGTAGGAGCATAACATTTCATTGTCTACGGCTAAATATACTCTTTGGTCATTTAACAATTCTATTAAGTCGTCTGAAATTATGTGCGCTATTTTTATGATTTGCAAATCATCTTCATAGATTATAAGTTTCTGCTCACTGCTTAATGACTTTAAAATCTCTTTTGCGAGAAAACCTAAGCCGTATCCGAAGATCATTATTATTCTATTTCCAAAATCGGTATTTTTACAAATCTCTCTTGCAATCTTTTTTGAATACTGGTCTGCCGTATTAGCCTTGTATATTGAAAATTTCATGCCATTGCTTGTTATTTGTGCATTTACAGCATTTCCCCTAACTTTAAAAATTTTAATATCCGTTATGTCTAAAGATGATTTACATAGCCTATCTATAAGTTTGTAATTCTTTTTTAAAATATTTGGAGCGAACTTTGTATTTCCATTTAAAATATTTCTCATTATTATCCTATGTAATTTCCTAACTGCAAGGTAATCATCTTTTTCAAAAGTACTGATGGATGTTAACTTGGGGAATGGTGTTGCACTTATTAAAGAATTCTTGTCAGTGTTTTCCTTCTTAACAATTGCCAATGCGCCATAGGCATAACGCCAGTTTGTAGAAACTATATCAAAACCTGCTTTGCGGAGAAACATATTCAAAGTACGGTGTGAAAAAAGAATAAGATGGTCCCCCGCCAATGACCCCTTTGGGAGTTTTGGCAATACAATATTTGGCGTAATTATTAGAAGACTGCCTTCGTCTGCCATATTTTCTTTAATAATATTTAAGAAGTCTGTAGGGTTTTGAAAGTGTTCAATAACATGGCTAAGGATAATAAGCTGAAATTTTTCTCCAGGATAAGAATCTTTACCATAAAATCCCTTTTTTATATTGAGACCAAATTTTTTCTGTCCCCACTCAGAGGTGCCTGTCGGTTCTATTCCATAAACATCCCAACCTTTTGACCTGAAATAGATAAGGGCTGATCCAGGACCACATCCTATGTCAAGTAGACTCCTGTTTCCATTTAGATTAATATTTTCTAATATCCACGGATAAAGATGCTCCCATGTTTTCTGTTGGACACCTGTACGATAAAAAAGTTTTTCGTCAGTGTCATATCTTGAAAAATATTCACCATCATTATAAATCATTTCAACTTCAGAAGCCTCAGGCATAGGATTTTGAAATACAAAACCGCATTCAGTGCATATTACATAGCGCACTTTTTCATTAATTAAATGCGGACTTAGCTTATAAAAACGATCATTCATCATATTTATAAAGTGTTCATGGTTATTTGAACCGCAAACAATGCATTCCTTGACTTCTATCATACTTTCCCCATTACAATGAATCCATTATTTTTTTAAATCTATTTAAATAATCATGATCAATCAGGCTATTTGTCATAATTAAAAAATCTTTAGTCATCGTTTCTTTAATAAATTCTTTCAAATGGCTGATAAGTTTCTCTCTGTTTATTGCAATTATTACCCGCTTATCGTTTAAAAATCCCAGCAGATTAAGATATAAAAATGCACTTTTCAAGAGTGGGATATTGTCCTCATAAACAATAAGTCTTTGATCTTCTCTTAAAGTTTTTAACAAAACCTTCGGCAGATAACCAAGGCCATACCCAAAGAGTATTATTACTTTATAGCCGTCCAAATCAATTGCTTTGATGATATCGCTTGCGGCATTTCTCGGGTTTTTACACTTATAGAGCAATATCTTTTTGTCGTTTGTTGCCATTACTGCATTAACTATGCCTTCCCTGCTTTTAACCAAACGAATACCGTTCATATCTATATTTCCGCATAACTTATTGACAAGGACACTGTTTCTTACTATTACAGTCTTTGAAAATTGCTCGAATTCTTTTAGTTTAATATTTTTATAGAGCCTTTTGACTGCTCTGTAATCGTCTGCCTGTTGAGTGTTTAATTGACGGTCTGCGTTATTTGAACTCATTTTTACAATTACCCTTAGGCCCCTCGGCACCCAATTGTCCATCACAACTATATCAAAGCCGAGTTTTTCTAAATATAATTTTAATGTCCTGTCAGAAAAAAGCCATATATGATCCCCATGCAATATACCACCCGGCATCATAGGCAATGTTACATTAGGAGTTCCTATAAAAAGATAACTTTCCTCATCCATATTTTCCTTAATATCATGCAAAATTTTTTCAGGATATAAGACATGTTCCAGAACATGAGAAAAGATTATCAACTTAAACTTTTTATCAGGATAAGAATACCTGTCATAAAAGCCTGTTTTTATATTACTTCCGAAATTCTGTCTGCCGTATTCCGATATATTCTTTGTCGGCTCTATGCCATAAGTTTCCCATCCATTATCTTTAAAGGGCATAAGTATGGTCCCGGCGCCGCAACCGATGTCGAGAACGCTTTTTTCTCCGTTTAAATGGATATGTTCGGTTATCCATGGATACAAGTGCTCCCTGAAATAATTTGCCTGTTTTAAAAACCTGTCATGTTTATCCTCCAAATCAGACCTGTATTTTTCCGAATACAGTTCTTCCATCTCATGTTCACCCAGCACAGGATTTTGATACACCAAGCCGCAGTCCTTGCATGCCACATAACTTACATCATAGTTTGTACGTCCTGAAATCCTTTTATAATAGGGATCGTTCTTCATTGTCCCAAAAGATACCTGCTTATCAGAATCGCATACTATGCATTTATCGACGGCTATCACGTCTCAACTCTCCTCAACCAACTTTTTAGCTATATAAATTCCCATTTCGTCATGCGTGTCTATGAACGCGGACAAGTCCCTAACGGGTATCAGGCCTATCTTCTGCCCCAGCCGTTTGCCTTCCCTTATGAATTCCGCCTTTGTAACGCAGACGACGCCGCCCATTTCCCTGTACAGGGGCGTCTTTGATTGCCTCGGAAGATACTCCTTACTTCCTACGCGAACCAGCTTTCCGTTTTCGTCATACATCCAGAAGTCGTGCTTTTCTTCGCTCGCCACGAATACGGAGTCGAGATCGTCTTCTATAAGCACATCGATAACCTTGTCTATAATGCCCTGAGACCTGAAAGGATGGGTTATTTCAAGCAATACGACAATATCTACCTTATAGCCGTCTACATTTTCGAGCCATTCGATGCAGTGCTTCAGGACGGATTCGAGAGAGACCCCTTTCATGCCGAGTTCAGGCGGCCTTATGAAAGGCGCTTCTGCCCCCAGCCCTCTTACGAATTCCGCTACTCTTTCGTCGTCCGTGGTCACAATGACCCTCTTTATATACTCCGACTCCCGCGCAGCGTCTATGGTATAAGCAGCAAGCGGTTTTTTGCCGAGCATGATATTTCCATGTTTGTTGAAGTCGTCGCCCTTAACGGGAATAATCGCTATAATATTCCGATTAGTCATTAATCGTCCTCCTGCCTTCGCTCAATATTTTTTCAGCCAGCCAGAGGTCGAATTCTTCATGAATATCGACGGAGGAAGCGTCGTCGTCATTCGGGATTATATCGACGTTTACGCCGAGCCTTTTCCCTTCTTTTACTACAGACGCCCTCGTAGCGCACGCAAGCCCTGTGTCTTCCCTGTAAAGAGGCTCTTTTTTCTGCCGGGGCCCGTAGTTTATATCCGGCGCGAGACGCACATATTTTCCGTCCATTTTCCTCCAGAAATTCTTGTGTGTCGTATACGCGACAAATGCCGAATCGAGATCGTCCCTCTCCAAGAGCCTTGTTATTACCTCTTCTATCATGCGTTTTTTCCTGAACACATCGGTGCTCTGGAGATAAACTACAATATCCGTTTTATAATTCTCGTTGTTCTCAAGCCATTCCACCGCGTGCTTTAATACGGGCTCTATCGGTACATAATCGCCTGCAAGTTCAGCGTCCCTTATAAACGGAACCTCCGCGCCGTATTTTTTCGCAACTTCCGCGATCTTTTCGTCGTCGGTCGTTACGATAACCCTGTCGATAAGAGCGCACTGCTTCGCGGCCTCTATAGTATAGGCTATGAGGGGTTTACCGAGCAGCGGTTTAAGATGCTTACCCGGAAGTCCTTTAGACCCTCCACGCGCCGGTATGATAGCCGTTATATTTTTCTTCATTATCGTTCCACCTCCCTGTTGGAATTTTGGATTTTCCGTTGTTGATCAACTCGATGACCTTCACGACCCTGTCGGCACGCTTGATATCGCTGCTGTGGTGCAGCCCGTGGTGATGATAGACCGACGCGTAGGGATCGTATACGATTTTGTATCCCATCTCGATTACCTTTTTGGCCCAGTCCCTGTCCTCGACGCCGGACAGTTCCTCGTCAAAGGGTATAATTGTCCAGAGTCCTTTTCGTATCATGGAATTTGCGTTGTGGAAGAAGTAGTCTTTTTCCTGCACCCGCCTCTCGAATCCGAATACCGTAAGAAGATCTCTTTTGTCGAGACTGCTGGAATCGCGCAGGGGTTCCTGTTTGCCGTATACTCCTGCTACGTTTTCGTCATGGAAGTTCCTCCACAGCCTATACAGCCATCTGTCATTAGCAGGAATGCAATGCCCGGATATTATGGCTATGTATTTACCCTCCGCTTCGTTGATCCCTACATTCAACGATCTGCCGAAGGTAAACTCCTCGTCGGATATCGACACTACCTTGCAGTTATAATTACCGACTATTTCAAGGGTACGGTCGGTAGACGCGTTATCGACAACGATGATTTCTACATCTTTTATGTTCTGCATCAGAATGCCTTTTATACATCTGTCTATCCACTTCTCCTCGTTCTTTGTCCTTACTATTACGGATATCATAGCTCAACCACCTCCGTAGTTATGAATTCGTCCTCTTCCATGTCATAGAGGGCTTTTTTCCCTGCTACAAGAGGAACGCACCGCGGACTTAACCCCCTGAACGGCGACCTGAATGCGAGCATGTCCTCCATAATGGTCTCGCCTTTGTTTATCCTTCTTTTTGCGACTATCGAGACCTGCTCATTATCGTAAATCTCCCTTTGTCCGGCTATCGCCTTTCTCCGTATATCGGATATGGACTCGTTCTCGGCGTCCCTCACAAGTTTTACGAATTTCGAGAACTCTACCGGGGTAAGTCCGATCGCGCTGTCGGAAAGAGACAGGTTATTGTCGAAGGTCAGCGACTTGTCTATTACGGACGCGCCGAATGCTATTGCGGAAAGCGCCATGGAAGACCCTGCTTCATTGTCGCTGTAACCGATTTTTTTGCCGAATTGCTCCAGCCATCTCAGCACTTTAAGATACGATATATTCGCCTCAAAAGGAGTCATATGTATGCTATGAATTAATGTCAATTTTTTATCTGCAAAGGCATCTACGATATCCTCTATTTCGTCTTCGGTGCAAAGGCCTATGGATACCATCACCCTCGATTTTCCATTCGCAACTTCCTTCAACAAAAAAACATTGTTCGTGCAGACGGCCTCTACCGCAATCGCGTCGACATCGAGGTCGTCGATGAAATGCAGGGACGGGATATCGAAAGGCGATACGATAAAATCTATCCTGCCCTTGCAATACGCGCGCAGGTCCCTGAATTCAGCCTTTGAAAGGTCAACCCTTTCGAGCACTTCCCTGTAAGTCCGGCCCAAAAACTGATGCCTGGGCGTCGGCCTGTCGAGATATGTTTTTACCGAGGTGCAATCGGCATCTCTTTTGTGAAACTTAACGGCGTTGCAGCCGCTTTGCACGGCAAAATCGATCAGCCGTTTGGCATGATTTATATCGCCGTTATGATTGGTCCCTATCCCCGCGATGATATAGCAGTGCCCAATAGACGGTGATTGATTGCCGCACAATGCTATGGGAGCAAGTCCGGTTTTCATATATTCCTCCCGACGGCTTTCACAACAGGCGCTAATTCCTGCATGAGTCGATTGAAGTCTTCATAGCCGACTGTCTGTACAGCGTCGCTGAATGATTTATCGGGAACCGGATGTACCTCTATCATAAGTCCGTCGGCGCCGGCTGCCGCTCCCGCCTTAGCCATCGCAATGATAAAATTTCTTCTTCCGGTGCCGTGACTCGGGTCTACGATAATGGGAAGGTGGGTTATTTCTTTCAGCGCCGGCACAACCGAAAGTGATAATGTCCATCTCGTATGGTCCTCAAAGGAAACTATACCCCTTTCGCAGAGGATGATCTTCTCATTGCCGCCTGCTGCGATATATTCGGCAGCGCCGAGCCATTCGTCGAGTTTTGCCCAGCTTCCCCTTTTAAGCAGAACCGGTTTGTCCGTTTTGCTCACTGCGTGGAGCAGGCGGTAGTTCTGCATGTTTCTCATGCCTATCTGCAGAATATCCGCATATTTACAAACGACATCGACGTCCGACGGTTCCATTACTTCGGTTACGATAGGGAGACCTGTTTGCGACCTTGCCTCGGCAAGCATTTTCAGTCCATCTTCGCCGTGTCCCATAAACCTGTAAGGGAATGTGCAGGGCTTGAATGCGCCGCCCCTCAGCAGATGCGCCCCGGCTTTTTTCGCCTCTTTCGCTATTTCGACTATCTGTTCAAGACTCTCTACAGTACAGGGTCCAGCCATTACCGTGAACCCGTCGCCGCCGATTTCGACATTTCCGACACGGATAACCGTCTTCTGTTTCGCGCCGCTTTTCTTTACGAGGTCGTAGTTTTTGTTCACATCAATCTCATACATATGCAACCCTCCTATGTTTTAGCCGTTTCTTTTCCAGTTATAACTTTCCTTGTACTGACAGTCCTTGCATGCAACCACTTCGTTAAGACGCTTTTCGAGGTGGAGCTTCCGTATGCGTTTCAGTTCTTCGCCGTGCCAGAAATATTCCACATTTTTGCCGCTGTCATAATCTATTATGCCGAGCAGATTTTTAGAGTCCCAGTCCCTACAACACATGATAACCTTCCCGTCCCACGCGACAACCATGCGCTGCCATATCTGCGGGCAAGGGAGCCTGCCTGTACTGACATGGCTGCCCTTTAATCTTTCGTCTTGCTCGCCCCTGTTCGTGTAATCCTGAAAGCTGATGGAATCGACCAGAGGACGCCATCTATTTAAGAAATCCTGCACTTCATGAATATTGTGGTCCATTTTTACCATCTGAACGCGAACCTGCATGTCGCGTGTCCTTTTCTTTTCTTCCCGCATTTTTAAAAAACCATATACGTTCGAAAGCATCCGGTCGAAATCCCCGCCCTTTCTCACCTGTTCGTATGTCGCCTTTGAATTGCCGTCGATGGAGAATATTATGAGATCAAGACCTGAGTCTATCATGGCCGCCGACATCTCATTATCAAGGAGGAGACCGTTAGTGTTGAGGGCGACTTCCACTATTCCCTTAGACTTTGCATAGCTGACGGCCTTTGCCGCTAATTTTTTGTGGAGGAGCGCCTCTCCCCTCCAATTAAACTTTATAGAACATAACCCTTTTTCAGCCCCCTCATCTATGAGGTTTGTCAAAAGTTTTTCATCCATGAACCCGAGGGTCTTTTTAAATTCAGGCGTAGGAAAACCATGAGGACACATTACGCACTTGAGATTGCATGCGTTTGTCAGTTCTATATCGAGATGGGTGGGAAACTTTGTAATAAAATGAAATCTCGGAGCGAGCCTCCATTTCATACGGTACGACCAATAGCCGTAATCCAGCCCGTGATGTTTTATTTTTGATTTGATGCCGTTTATTTCTTTAAAGGCGGTCATTCTCATGCTATCCGGCCTCCGTTTGTTTTATATCAGACATTCTGTAACAACCTGTTTTTAAGGATTTCGGCTATCTCGTCGACAAGCATTTCAACGTCTACCTTGTTTGCAAAACTTTTAACGGCCTTTTTCTGCTCCTTTATTTCATTCAAGGCGCCTGAGAGCGTATAGCCCTTCTCATAGAGAAAAACCTTTACATTTTTTATTGTTTCTACCGTTTCTATATCGTATCTCCTGTGGCCTCCGTTGGTCCTGACGGGACTGATATGCCCCTTAAAGATTTTTTCCCAGAACCTTAGGGTATATTCCGGAACGTCGGTCAGTTTGCTGACTTCTTTGATTGTGTAGAGCCTTTGACCGTTATTATTGTTTTTATTATTCATATTCGCTTAAACTTTTATCGGCAAATCTAACAATAAACTTTAATTTTAGCTTTAAATTTAAAAGCAATAGTCATGCCAATGCTGATTTGACAAATAAAAGCCGTAAATTAAAGGAAAAACCGTTTATTGAAGATTAAATTTAAGCTTATTAGAGAGGAATTTTTTTCTGAATAGGCAAAGATTTCCTATCGTGCCGTGCTCTTATACATCTCAAGCCTTTCCCCCACAATCTCCATAAACCTCTTAGCCCTGTGCAGAGGCGTATGCTCGGCAAGGAAGCGTTTTCTTGCATTTGCTGCTATTTGTTTTCTTTCATCCTCATTTTTGAGATAATACCTTATCAAATCCGGTAACTCATCAAGGCTTTTATACATTACAATCTCCTTGCCCGGTTCGAATAATTCAGGCACATCCTCTTTGTATTCATGCAAAATGAATGCCCCGCATGCTGCTGTCTGAAATACCCTTTCATGGCATGCACTCGGAAACTGAGTGCAGCAAAGGTTAATTTTTGTGGAGTTGTAGAGTTTTGGAAGTTCTGCGTGTTTGTCGAGAAACCCATGAAGATGGAGATAAGGACTATTGACTCTGAATTGAGAATTGCTATGGGGAGAATTAGGCCATTCAAGACCTCCGTATATATGCAGGTCAAGACCAGCCTTATGAAATTCCGAAAAAAGTTGTAATCTTTCTATCCATTTTTGTAGGAACATTAAATATTTCGATAGAGCCATGCATTCTTTACTCCATACATCCATCCCCTCTTTAAGAAAATATTCAAATACATCTATATATGACATTTCCTTTTGTCGTTTTGCATTAAAATCATCTTTAAAATTCTTAAAGTAGTCTGTCCATTCGATAGTATCATCGAAAATTGAAGGTGGCCATTTAGGTGGATAAAATGTTCCCGCAAAAGAGACGTCACGTTCGTATTGTTTAAACGGTAACAGCGGTTTAAAAACTTCTGGTTCGGCATAATAATATGGAAAGTATTCGGCCTGACTAAAACCGAGATATTTAAGATCGGCAACAACTTTGGTGTCTATCATCAGAAGGCAAATGTGATTCTCTTTGTTATTTTTAAGAAAATATAAAGACCCGAGCGGATTGGAATCCCAGACTGTTACATACGGCTTAAAAGACAATAGATCGTCTCGATAATTAGACTTGATATTCATGTAATCCATACAGAAGAGAAGTAAAAAGTCAGGATTAAAATCAAGAATATCTTCTTTAATATTTTTATTAGCAATATCACAAATCTTTACTTCATTGCCTATTATCGAAAGTGCTTCAATAAATGTAATTCTATTATTTAAACAATCTTTTAACGCATTTAATACTGCAATTTTATATGTCTGTTGTGTCATTTATTAAATCTTTCTCCCATACACATCCATGCACCATGGATGTGAGGGGCTTTGGGTATATTCCAGCAACTCAAAGCCTGTTTCTAAGAAGAGTCGTTTCATAGTTACCGGAGTAAAATAGTGCGCATGAGTCGGCTCTTTCCATAAATCCCATGCCTTGCCCTTGAACCTAACAAAAGCACTTTCCGGATTTGGCGTAGAAAGCGCAATAATGCCCCCCCTCTTTAACATATCATTAGCTTTCAACAGGAATGCCTTCGGATCGATGGTGTGCTCAACAACCTCCCACATTGCAATCGCATCGAAGTCTCCTTTGCCCAAATCGCTTTTCAGAAAATCTCCGCATAATATCTCAATTCCAAAACTCTTTGCCGCCTCTACGGCGTTTTCCATAAGTTCGATTCCGGCTGCATCCCATCCAACCTCTATTGCTGTTGCAAGAAAAATGCCGACACTTGCGCCTATTTCAAATAATTTACCTATACCGCAATACTTTTGTATTGTTTTAATACGGGATGCCGCAACTTCTATGTTTTTGGTTATTACGACATCGCTGCTGAAATATTTCCACGAGCGCATGTCTTTTTTAGGAACGCTGTAATGATGCCACCAGAGGTTAAGGGCTTTTTCCGTAGGACACGGATTGGCGAAAATAAAGCCGCACTCCGAACATTTCACCCATGTCCTGAGAGGATTTATAACTCCGTAATTCAAAGCCATCGACGATTGGTTGCCCACCCATGCGGTTTTATAATTATCAGAGCCGCATAATATGCAGTTAATTACCGTTTCGTCATAATTATCCTTAAATGGAAATTTTTTGCCGATGATGTCGGCCTTTAAAGGGTCTGCCGAAAACGATTTTTTATGAGATGTGAGTGCATTATCGAATTCATTGTTTTCATTATAAATCTCTCCGAGAAAATAATATGCATCGGCGTCGTCTTGGAATGTTGTTATTTTTAGAAAATAATCTCTTGCGCTTACTTTATCACCAAGTTTCAGATTGATAATACCCATGTACTTAAGGGCATGGATTTCATCAGGCTCACGGGACAGGACATTCGCGAAAACTTTTTCGGCCATGTCGAGTTTGCCTTCTTTAAAAAGTACACTGCCTTGTCTTATTAAATCCTTTAAATCGTTCATATAATTTCTATAGTATAATAGAGCAGAGACGGGTTAAAATTGCAAGGGTAGTTGAAATAATATTAGATCGGAACAGATGTCAAAAACAGTTTTTCAACCCATCAGGTTGATTATCCTGCCCTTTTCCGTATTCGCCTTTAAAAGCGAGGAAACCGAAGACTGAAGAAGGATCCTGTTCCTTATGGCTGCCGCCGCCTCTAAGGCGTAATCCGCGTCGGCTATTGTTGAGATCGAGCTTGCGGTATTCTCAGCGGCTACGCTCAGCGATTCTGCGGCAAAACTAAACCTGTTTTCAGCCGCGCCTACTTTGGCCTGTTCCTGAGAAACGCGCTCTATCGCGGTATCTATCGACGACAGGGCCGACCCCGCCTGTTCCTGAGTGCTTATGTCGGCGGTAGAGATTCCCAAGGCATCGGGAGTTACGTTTATAGCCGCTACCGTTATCTGTTGTCCTGCATTGGGGCCCGCCTGAATATTCGTTGCAGAGCCTCCTTCGAGAAGCCCCTGCCGGTTATACTCCGTAGTCTCTGAAATCCTGCCTACTTCTGCCCCTAATTCCTGAAATTCCTGATTCAATACAGCCCGGTCTTCGGCGGTCAATTCGCCGCTCGCGGCCTGCACCGCAAGCTCCCTCATCCTTCCGAGCGCTTCTCCTATGGTCGATATGCCGCCCTCCGCAACCTGAAGCATGCCCATACCCTGCCGGATATTCCGCTCGGCCTGTTCGATGCCCTTAAGTTGCGCGTTCAGTTTTTCGACTATAGCAAGTCCGGCGGGATTGTCCGATGCCCTGTTTATCCTGCGGCCCGTGGAAAGGCGCTCAAGAGACTTTGAAAACTGAGTGTTATATGCCTCTATCGCCCTCGTGGAAAAACTCGTATCGATAGCCATAAGCTCACCCCCTGATTATAGGGTAGCACCGCATTTCATAAAAATCAATGCCGATTAACGGAATGGAATTAACGAAGTGAAATTATCGGGAATTAATAAAAAAGCCGGGAAAGGGATTCGAACCCTCGACCTGCTGATTACGAATCAGCTGCACTACCACTGTGCTATCCCGGCAAGAAATTATAGTTTAGCAAATTCCAGCTTAAAATGGCCAAGCGTCTGCTCGTCGAAAATGCAGAATTCTACGACCTCAAGAGCTGGAGGTGAGAATTTGCGGCATTCACTATGGCATCCACATCCCGCCCCGTAATATCTCCAAGAACGAGCCTTAATGTCTTACTACCCACCTTATGCTCCGCCATAATTTTCATAATAGAATACAGTATACCGCAACAAATCCGACGAACTCAACAGAGCTATCATCCGCAAGAAACATTAAAAATATCTCATATATAGAGCAGGTCTGCTTCAATGACTTTATCAGCGAAACTTTTAAACCGCATACTCTTATACACGTCATCCGCATCGGCGAAATCTATTTTATGAAACATATAACATCTTTAGATTTACATAAAGAACAACACTTATAAAGGCATAGAGGTAGACCTGCTCTATATTTTTTGCTCTCAAAGGGATTAAAAGTGTAAAATACTTTATCCCGAAAAATAAGAAAATAGCCTATTTCGACTGTTTCGCGGGCATAAGCGGCGACATGTGCCTCGGAGCGCTCGTTGACGCGGGCGTAACCCTCCCGGCTTTGAAAAAAGAACTTAAAAAACTTCCGATAAGCGGGTACAGCCTCGTATCAAAAAAAGTTCTCCGCTGCGGAGTGTCCGCGACAAAAGTTGACGTGATAATAAAAAAGGCCAAGGGCAAAAGGCACGAGGCAAAGAAATGGAAGGACGTAGGGAAAATAATAAAAACATCTTCGCTCCCGGAACATATTAAGCAACACGGCCTGCGCATATTCAAAACATTATTCGAGGCGGAGGCAAAGGTTCACGGCGAGCCGTTCGAAAAAGTCCATCTGCACGAACTCGGCGGAATCGACTGCATGGTTGATATATTCGGCACATTGATAGGTCTGGATATTCTCGGAATCGAAAAGATATATGCATCATCCATTAATTTAGGAAGCGGCATGATAAAAACAGCGCACGGAATGCTGCCGGTTCCCGCCCCTGCCGTTGCAGAACTTTTGATAGGCTATCCGGTTTATTCGTCCGATATTCCTTTTGAGCTTACCACCCCTACCGGAGCAGCCATAATATGCGGCATGAAAGCCGACCCTTACAGCCGACCCGGGATCAGGGTAGAAAAGATCGGCTACGGCGCGGGAAACAAAGACATAGCCCATATGCCGAACACGCTTAGAATCCTTATCGGTGAGCAGACAAAGAATTTCAAAACCGCGAAAACAGTAACGGTCATCGAGACGAACATAGACGATATGAACCCGCAAATGTATGAAAATGTCATGGGGAAATTGTTTAAAGCCGGAGCGCTCGATGTATTTTTGGAAAATATCATCATGAAAAAAAGCCGTCCTGCCGTGAAGCTGACCGTTATCGCTGAGGCGAGGGACGTCGAAAGGCTGACGGATATAATATTCGAAGAAACTACCACAATAGGTTTGAGATTTTACGAAGCACGGCGAAAAACCTTAGAGAGAACTACAAAAAAAGTGAAAACGAAATACGGCGATGTGCGTATTAAGGTATCCTCGTTGAACGGCAAGGTGCTGAATATGTCGCCGGAATACGAAGATTTGAAGACCGCAGCAAAAAAAACCGGCATTCCCGTTAAAAAAATAGCAGTGGAGATAATTAAACTTTATTGTGTTCGCTGAGTTTAATGTGTTAATTTATTAGTTATGGAACATTATACCGGCCGGATTTACATATATTCCGTTATCATCTTTATTGCAGCCTTTATCGCCTCTCCGGCCTATTCATTGACTCTCGATGAGGCGTTGGCCCTCGCAAAGGAGAAGCTTCCGTCATACAAGGCGTCGTTTATAAAAACAAAATCCTCCGAGGCATTGTATGACGCCTCGATCGGGCCGTATCTGCCGAGTTTAGATACCTCCGCCAAATACAACCGTAGCGATACTTCTAAAACCGATTACGATTCGAGGGTCTATGACCTGACGCTCTCATACACCCTGTTTGACGGCGGCAAAAGGAAAGCGAACCGGGAAATCGCGTTTCTGAATTTAGATACGGACAAGGAAGAACTGCGAAAAAATCTTATTGATCTGGCGTTCAATGTCAAGGCAGCGTTTTATACCGCCATCGCCCAAAAAGACGCCTTCGAGCAGAGGAAAATACAGCTTCAGGACGCTCAGAAAGATTATGAAATAGCTGAAGGCAGGTATAAATTCGGCGTCGCAAAACTGTCCGACGTGCTTCAGGCATCGGTAAGGCTCGAACAGGCAAGGGT
>Ga0209317_1000792_pt1 | contig 34027 bp, 39 predicted proteins | sample RifGroB2_FD_183994 | JGI IMG/M metagenome (GOLD analysis project Ga0209317, IMG submission 183994) | Soil microbial communities from Rifle, Colorado, USA - Groundwater B2 (SPAdes) (version 2) | ecosystem: Environmental > Terrestrial > Soil > Unclassified | place: Rifle, Colorado | collected...
CCAGCAACGATACCAAGGGCGGCGCGCTGGCCCTGAAAGGCCCCGCGATACCGGTGGTGCGCATCAAGAAGGCCATCGAGCGCGTGCAGGAAGCGCATCTTGCCAGCGGCGAGAAGAGTTTCTTTACCTGGGCGCGCGCTCGGGAAGAGGGCTATTTCAAGCAGCTGCTGGCCGATCTGGCGGAGGTGAAAGCCAGGGATCTGCAATCGGTGATGCGCGATTTCGGCGATGCCGCCGACTTCCGCGTGCTGAACCTCGGCGGCGGCGAATGCGCAGGCGTGTCGCAGGTGATGATCGGCGCGAATTTTTTCGAGGCCGCGCACGAGCGCGAATACCGCAATGCGCTGGTATTCCAGCGCAAGTTCGACGAAGCGGCGCAATGTAACGAGGCGATTCTGCGTTTGCTCGGTTCGGGTATTGCGCAATTGGTGGGCGGTATTCGACAGGACGACTTGGGGAAACTTGCCGGGCAATTACAGCAACTGATTCCCGGCGCGATTGCCGACGAATTCGCGCAGGCTGCCGCAGCCTTGACAAATGCGGGCGAGATCAGCGGCGAAGAGCTTGCCCCGATCAGCGCAGCGGTAGACGGCTGGACGGTGAAGGTGGCGGCATTTGCGGCAGAGCAGGATGCGCAATTGGACTTGAACGAAGCAGTAGCGGGCCTGACGGTATAAAGACCGGCTGGCCGAAACAGGAGGAATTAACATGCAACAGAAAATCGAACAGGTAGTCACAGTGCTGCAACAGGCGGTGCGCGATTTTTCGCCGGTTTGCTTCGCCAACAGTCTGGGTGCGGAAGACATGGTGCTGACCGATCTGATTGCCAAACACCAGTTGGGCATCGAGGTATTCAGCCTGGATACCGGGCGCTTGCCGCAACCGACCTACGACCTGATGCAGGAAGTTGGCGAGCATTATGGCATGCCGTTGAAGGTGTATTTTCCGGACAGCGCGGCGGTGGAAAAATACGTCGCTGAGCATGGCGCAAACGGCTTCTACGCCAGCGTGGAGGCGCGCAAAGGCTGCTGTTTTGTGCGCAAGGTCGAGCCGTTGCGCCGTGCCCTACTGGGCAAGAAAGCATGGGTCACCGGATTGCGCCGCGACCAGGCCGTCACGCGCGGCAGCCTGGAAATGTCGGCGTTCGATACCGATTTCGGCTTGCAGAAATTCAATCCGCTGCTGGAATGGTCGAACAAGGACGTGTGGGCCTACATCAGGCAGAACAATGTGCCCTACAACAAACTGCACGACCAGTTTTACCCCAGCATCGGCTGTGCGCCATGCACCCGTTCCATCTCCGTCGGCGAAGACATCCGTGCCGGCAGATGGTGGTGGGAAAACCCGGAGAACAAGGAATGCGGCCTGCACGCAAGCCAAGGCTCTCTCCAAGCGAGTAGAATTATGATACAGGAAATATCGGACCAGGTTAGCGTTGCACAGAGAGCGATTGCATAGCCGTTTGCATAAATCCAGCAGGATAAGCCACGGGGATCATGGGAGCGCGCAGGGTTGCTTTGGTTGCGGCATAGGCTGAACGAGCCTCTGCTGCGACAAGCCGTTGATATGGCGCATTTGCCACGATGATCCCGGTGTGCCCCGCACAAATAAAGATAGATAGAGAGATGAGCCATGAGTAGTCGTATTTTTACCCATCTGGACGCGCTGGAAAGCGAATCCATCCACATCATGCGCGAAGTCGCGGCGGAGTGTAAAAATCCGGCGCTGCTGTTTTCCGGCGGCAAGGATTCCATCGTGATGCTGCGTTTGGCCGAGAAGGCTTTTCGTCCGGCGAAGTTTCCCTTCCCGCTGGTGCATATCGACACCGAGCACAATTTTCCGGAAGTGATCGCCACCCGCGACAAGCTGGCCGCCGACCTAGACGAGCGTCTCATCGTGCGTTCGCTAGAGGATTCCATCAGGCGCGGCAGCATCGTCATCAAGGACCCGGATTTGCCGCGCAACCCGTATCAATCCGTGACCCTGCTGGAAACTATTGCCGAATTTGGCTTCGACGCCTGTATGGGCGGCGCGCGCCGCGACGAGGAAAAAGCGCGCGCCAAGGAACGCATCTTCTCGTTCCGCGACGAGTTTGGCCAATGGGATCCGAAGAACCAGCGCCCGGAGCTGTGGGATGTCTACAACACCCGCGTCCACGCCGGCGAGAACATTCGTGTGTTCCCGATCAGCAACTGGACGGAGATGGACATCTGGGAATACATCGCGCGCGAGAAACTGCACATCCCGGAAATCTACTACGCGCACGAGCGTGAAGTGATCCGGCGCGGCAATTCGGTTATTCCGGTATCGCACCTGGTGCAACCAAAGCCGGGAGAAAAAGTGGAAGTCCTTTCGGTGCGTTTCCGTACTGTGGGTGACATGACCTGTACCGCGCCAGTGGAATCGCACGCGCGCACGCCGGAGGAAATCATCGCGGAAACCGCGATCACGCGCATCACCGAACGCGGCGCAACGCGCATGGACGACCAGACCTCGGAGGCTTCGATGGAGCTGCGAAAAAAAGAGGGATATTTCTAAGGTTTAAAAAATAATTGTAGGAGCGCGCCCTGCGCGCGATGCTTCAAATTCGCACGCAGGGCGTGCTCCTACATCAAACAGAATGAGGTTCGCAGAATGAGCAACACGACACAACTGTTACGTTTCATCACCGCCGGCAGCGTGGATGACGGCAAGAGCACGCTGATTGGCCGCCTGCTGCACGACTCGAAATCCATTTTCGAGGATCAGCTATTGGCCATTTCCAGGACCAGCGAAAAGCGCGGCATGACCGCCGTCGATCTGTCTTTGCTCACCGACGGCCTGCAGGCCGAGCGTGAGCAGGGCATCACTATCGACGTCGCCTACCGCTACTTTGCCACGCCGAAGCGCAAGTTCATCATCGGCGACACGCCGGGGCATGAGCAATACACGCGCAACATGGTCACGGCAGCTTCCACCGCCAACCTTGCCATCATTTTGATTGATGCGCGCAAGGGCGTGTTGACCCAGACACGCCGTCACACTTACATCGCCAGTCTGGTGGGCGTGCCGCATGTCGTGCTGGCGGTGAACAAGATGGACATGGTGGATTACTCACAAGAGAAGTTCGAAACCATCGCCGCTGACTACCGCGCTTTTGCCGCACAACTCGGCCTGCATGATGTGACCTGCATACCGCTATCCGCGCTGAATGGCGACATGGTGGTAGAGCGCGGCGATAATCTGGATTGGTATCAAGGCGCCACGCTGATGGATTTGCTGGAGAACGTCGAGATCGATCATGACCTTAATACCACCGATTTTCGTTTCCCGGTGCAATGGGTATGCCGTCCGCAAACCGAAGAATTCCATGACTTCAGGGGATACATGGGGCGTATTGAGTCGGGCGAAATCGCCGTGGGAGAGGAAATTACCATCCTGCCCGGCGGGCGCACGACGCGCATCAAGGAAATCGTCACCTATGACGGCAATCTGCAACGCGCCTACGCGCCGCAGTCGGTGGCGTTGACGCTGACCGACGAGATCGACATCTCGCGCGGCGACATGTTCGTCAAAAAGAACAGCCTGCCGGCCGTCGCCAAGGAATTCGAAGCGATGTTGTGCTGGCTGTCTGAAACGCCGCTCGACAAGAACCGCAAGTACATCATCAAGCACACGACGCGCATGGTGAAATGCCTGTTCTCGCGCATCGACTACCGGGTGGACGTGAATACGCTGGAACAGCACGAAACCGCAACGCTCAACATGAACGACATCGCACGCGTCGCTCTGAAAGTGCAGCAACCGCTGGTGCTGGATCATTACCTGATCGATCACGGTACCGGCAGTTTCATCGTGATCGACGAGGCAACCAACAACACCGTTGCGGCTGGTATGGTTGTTTAGCGGCGGCGAGACTTCTTTAGGGCACATCTAAAAATTCGTTTTCGTCGCTCCCGCGAAAGCGGGAGCCCAGTTAAATCAACAAGCTGGATTCCCGCTTTCGCTTTTTTGATTCCGACTCGTCAGCGCAACGCGGCCGTTGTGTGTTATCTTTCTGCCATGTGAATTGTTGTATTTTACGGACGCCATGAGCCTGCTTGCCTTGATTGCCGCGCTGCTGCTGGAGCAACTTCACCCGCTTTCCTCGCGTAAATATTTGCAGGGATGGCTGTCCGGCTACGTCAATTTCTTCCAGCATCATTTCAACGGCGGCAAACGCAAACATGGGAAAATCGCCTGGCTGCTGGTGGTATTGCCGCTGCTGGCTGTCACCGTCGTACTCTATTGGCTGTTGTGCAAGGCACATCCGGTTTTTGCCTGGGCGTTCAATGTGCTGGTACTGTATCTCACCATGGGCTTTCGCCAGTTCAGCCATTACTTCACCGATATTCATCAGGCGTTGCGTGATGGCAGGCTGGATGAGGCACGCAATCTGTTGTCTCGCTGGCGCGGCATCCATTCGCATGAGCTGAATGCGGAAGAAATCGCACGCGTTACCATCGAAGAGGCGCTGATCGCTTCGCATCGCAACGTGTTCGGCGTGATCGTGTGGTTCGTGCTGTTCAGCGTAGTTGGCCTGGGAGGCGCGGCAGGCGCGCTGATGTACCGTCTCGGACAATTCTTGCGCATCCGTTGGGCTGATGAGGATGCAGGTGAAGCAGGTGAGTTTGGCAGCTTCGCACGCCGGGCGTTCTACCTGTTGGAATGGTTGCCGATCCGCATGACCGCCGCAACCTTTGCCATTGTCGGCAACTTTGAAGACACCGTGTATTGCTGGCGCACCCAGGCGGCCAGTTGGCCGGACAGTGAGGCAGGCATACTGCTGGCCAGCGGTGCAGGGGCACTGGGTGTGCGCCTCGGCATGCCGATTCCGCAAGGCGGCCTGCCGCTGGGCAGACCGGAGCTGGGCGTCGGCGACGATGCCGATGTTGATTTCATGCGAAGCACCATCGGGCTGGTATGGCGTTCGGTGGTATTCTGGTCGCTTATCTTGTTGCTGTTGACGCTGGCGAGTTTGCTCGGTTAAGGCAGCTTTTAAGAGCCTATCGAGATAAGCCTAACGCGACGATAAAATTCTATTCCGCCCAATATTTTTTCTTTCTGATTTTCTATGAGGAATGCCGGAGAGACGGCGAAAATGTTTCTGCACCGGAAAAATAACGGAGACTGTCATGAAAAAACTGAAAAATGAAGCGGCATTGTTCAAGGAAGCGTTGCTCGCAGGCGTGAAGTATGCGGAGGGGCGGGGCGTGGTCGAATTTGAACCGACTGATTCGGCAAGTGAGAAACTGCTCTATATCTACCGGCTGCTGGTTCACGATAAAGTCATCCAGCCTTTGCCGGAAGATCAGGTCGCCGAAAAATCCTTGCGGCACAAACTTGCAATCTGGTATTCAAAGCAATTGCCCAAGGACCATCCGCTTTTGAAGTAAAGAAGCCGCCAGACAGATCTTGCCGATATATACATGCCCCGGATATTTCATGCTGCAAATGGAGGGGCGCAAATTGAACTTCTTGATCAACGGCAACTCAGATAACGCGGTTTTCGTCATGCTGACGGCTGATTTTAATCGCACCCTCAAGGAGATGTAAATGTTTGCACAATGGAAAATTATTATCGCAATTCTGTCCACCGCCGCACTGCTGAGCATCGGTGCGAAAACCGCGCTGGCACAGGAGCACAATCATGCCCATGCGCATCATGCAGCTGAAACGGCGCAACTCACGCTCAATAACGGCAAGAAATGGGCTGCCGACAACAACCTGCGTCTGGGCATGGAACGCATCCGCGACGCGCTGTCAGCGGAACTCCATGCGATCCATTCCGGCAAAGCCACAATGGAGCAATACCTGGCACTGGCACAGAAAACGAACGACCAGATTGCGTTCATGGTGAAAAACTGCAAGCTGGAACCAAAAACGGACACGATGCTCCATCTCGTGCTGGCCGACATTATTGCAGGCACTGATGCCATGGCAGGGCAGGACAGCAGCGCGGCGCGCAAGGGTGCAGAAAAAATCGCTCACGCGCTGGATAACTATGGCACTTACTTCGATCACCCCGGTTGGCATGGTATAAAGTCGGTTCATTAAGTGCTGAGGGGTTGTAACGTGAACCGACTGATTCGGCGAGCGAGAAACAGCTCTATAGCTACTGGCTACTGGCCACGATAAAGTCTTCAACTTTTGCCGGAAGGTCGGGCCGCCGAATAATCGTGGTCAAACCCTGAGGTTTCCCAAGTAAGCCCGGCAGGCCGCTAAAACGCGTCGCTGAATTGCGCGGTTTGCACCGCAAGTTCGTTGGCCTGGGCGCAAATATCCTCGACATCCGCCGGATTGATACCCAGTTCTACCCACTCGTATTCCTGAACTTCTTCGCCGCAGGTGTGCTCGGCAACCCCGAAATTCGGCACGATCTTTTCGGACAGGCTGACCAGGCGCACCATAGGATTGCCGGGCGCGGCTTCTTCAACATAAGGAGGATGATGGTAGCCCAGCACGGTGACGATCTCTTCCGGTAGGTGCCAATGCCGCGCCAGTTGCGCGCCGATATAGCAGTGCGTGATGCCCAGTGTCTCCAGTTCGACATCCATGATCGGGCGCTCGGGTTGCAAAAGCAGTTGCAGGTGCAATTCGTCGCTCGCCGTCGCGTCGATATGGTGCAAAGCCATGAAGCCGATGTCATGCAGCAATCCCATCAGAAAAATCTGGTCTTCGTCGGGGCGGATATTTCTCGGCATGGCTTGCGCAATGGCGCGCATTACCATGGCGATGGTAATGCTGTGCAGCCACAGGTCTTGCGGTTTGAAATATTTCCCTTCTGGAGTCTCGGAAAGATTGGACATCGAGGCGATGCCGATGGCGACCGATTTGACCCGGGTCAGGCCGAGCAGCATCGCCGCATCGGAGACTTTGCCCAACTTGCGCGGAATACCCATGACTGGCGAGTTCGCCAAGCCGATTATTTTTGCTGAAATCTGCGGGTCCTGCTCAATCAGCTTGAGCATTTGTGCCTCGCCCTCTTCGGTATTCAACGGCAGCGCCAGCAATTTTCGCGCAGTGGCCGGCATGGCGGGCAGGGAATCGAGATTGGCCACCGCTTGTTTGAGTCTGAGGCGTGTGCTTTCATCAATCATGGATGCTTGTGCAGGTTACTTTTGATGGCGGCAACTTTTCCGCATGCACAGACTATACGAGAGATTGGCAAAACTCGCGAGGGGATTATCCAAATAATGTGTGCTATCCAAAATGTTGGTAGTTCACCATTTGTGGCGAGCTGGCCGATTTCACTTTTGATTTAGAAATGGAATCCCACTGGTGGGAGTTGAGCCAACCCGGAGAGTTGACGCTATGCCTTGTTTGCAGCGATCTGCCGGAACAACTCCAGCCTGCGCGCGTCGATTTTGCCCGCCGCGACGGCTTCCCGTAACGCGCAGCCCGGCTCGTGCGAATGGTGGCAGTCGTGGAAGCGGCACTGGCCGAGGTATTGCGCGAACTCGATAAAGCCTTGCTCTATGCCGCCAAAGCTCAGGTGATGCAGGCCGAACGCCTGCACACCGGGGCAGTCGATCAATGAGCTGTCTGCGTCGAGGCGGTACAGGCGCGCGTGGGTGGTGGTGTGCTTGCCGGAATCCAGCGCGCTGGAAATCTCGCGCGTGGCGGCTTGCGCATCGGGCAGCAGCGCGTTGATCAGCGTGGATTTGCCCATGCCGGACTGGCCGACCAGCACGCTGGTGTGATTGGCCAGGAATGGGCGCAAGGCCGACACATCCTGCTTTGCGCTGAGCTCCAGCACGCGGTAGCCGATCGCGGTGTAGGGCATGAGCCGTTGACGCGCGGCGGTGGCTGCCCCGGCAAGATCGCATTTGTTCAGCACGATCAGTACGTCGAGTTTCTGGTCGTAGGCGGCGACCAGGCAGCGCGCCAGCAGTTCGTCGCTGAACGAGGGTTCGGCGGCGACCACTATGACGATCTGCGTGACGTTCGCGGCGATGAGTTTTTCGCGGAACGCATCGGAGCGGTGCAGCAGCGAGCGGCGCGGCGAGATGCGCTCGATCACGCCTTGCGCGTCGTTCTCCGTCGAGGCGTCTCCGGTGAGCTTGATTTCCACCAGGTCACCGCATACCACCTCGCTTTTCTTGCCGCGCGTCAGGCAGAGCATTTCGCTGCCGTTCTCAAGGCGCGCCAGATATTGGCGGCCAAATGCGGCAACGATTTGCCCGTGCAGAATTTCGCTCAAGGCTTGAATGGCACGCCCGCTGTTGCGGCGCATGGCGACATTGATGCGACTGTTGGCTTCATGATGTTTTTAGGCATGAGCTTGAAGATGCGGGGACTGCAAATGTGCGATGCGCATCGCGGCAGGCGGGTGCGAGTCGTAAAATTGCGAATATAGCGGATCGGGGGTAAGCGTTGCGGCATTGTCCTGATACAGTTTCACCAGTGCGCTCACCAGATCCGGCGCGGCGGTCTGCTTCGCGGCATATTCGTCCGCCTCGAATTCATGCTTGCGTGAATAGGCCGCCAGCAACGGGTGCAACAGGAAGCTGAAGATCGGCAGGGTCATGAAAAACAGCAGCAGCGCCACCGCCGTGGACGGCGTGCTCACGCCCAGCCCTTGATAGAACCAGTCAGTCTGCATCAATTGCCCCAGCAGCCACAGAAAACCCAGACTCATGGCAAAAGTGGCGATGATGCGCTTCAGCACATGGTGGCGCTTGAAGTGGCCAAGCTCATGCGCCAGCACCGCCTCGATTTCACTGCCGCTCAAGCGCTCCAGCAACGTGTCGAAAAATACGATGCGCTTGGTCTTGCCGAAGCCGGTGAAGTAAGCGTTGCCGTGCGCGCTGCGCCTGCTGCCATCCATCACGAACAGGCCGCTGGCGGTAAAGCCGCATTTACCGAGTAACGCTTCGATGCGCGCCTTCATCGCCTCATCCCGCATCGGCGTGAACTTGTTGAACAGCGGTGCGATGAATGACGGATAGATGAACAACACCAGCAGATTGAATGCCATCCATGCCAGCCATACGTACAGCCACCAGTATTCGCCCATGCGTTCCATCAGCCACAATACGCCGAACAGCAGCGGCAGGCCGATGGCCGCGCCGAGCAGCAGGCTTTTTGCCGCATCGGTCAGATACAGCCGCAGGGTCATCTTGTTGAAGCCGAAACGCGCCTCGATAACGAAGGTGCGGTACAGGCTGAACGGAGCCTCCAGCAGCGAGGAGAGCAGCAGCACTGCAACAATGGTCGCCACGCCTTGTGTGAGCAAGCCATCAAACCAGCCGCTGCATAGCCCGGCAATCAACTGGATACCGCCTGCGATCGTAAAGGCCAGCAACAGCGCGGCATCGAACAGTGTGCCGAGCATGTCGAAGCGTGTCTTGGCCGAGGTGTAGTCGGCGGCCTTCTGGTGGTCGCTCAGCGGGATTCTTTCACGGAACGCCTCCGGCACGGCGGCGCGATGCGCGGCGATATGCGCCAGATGGCGCTGTGCCAGCCATAGCCTGGCGAGCGTGGTCAGTGCCAGTGCTGAGATGAAGAAAAGGGTGAATTGTGTCGCAGTCATGGGGGAATTTGGTGTCCGGATGGCGCATGGTTGTGACACAATATGCGCCTTACCGTTCATATTTTAAGACGCGCGAATTATGGCACAAAACCCAAACCACCTTATCTGGATAGACATGGAGATGACCGGTCTGATCCCGGATACCGACCGCATCATTGAAGTTGCACTGGTGATCACCGACGGCAATCTTGAAACGATTGTCGAAGCGCCGGTGCTGGTGGTGCATCAGCCGGACAGCGTGCTGGACGGCATGGATGCGTGGAACAAATCCGCCCACGGCAAATCCGGCCTGATCGACAAAGTGAAAGCCTCCGTGCTGGATGACGCAATGGTAGAGACGCAGATGCTGGAATTTCTCAAGGAATACGTGCCGGCACGCACCTCGCCGATGTGTGGCAATTCCATCTGCCAGGATCGCCGTTTCATGGCGCGCTGGATGCCCAAACTGGAAGATTACTTTCATTACCGCAATCTCGACGTGAGCACCGTCAAGGAGCTTGCCAAGCGCTGGAAGCCGGAGGTGGTTAAGGGAATGAAGAAACATAACAAGCATGAGGCACTGGCCGACATCTATGAATCCATTGCCGAGCTGCGCCACTACCGCGAGAATTTCTTCAAGCTTTGAGATAGATTGGGTATCCCGCATTCAAGATGAAGGAGATAGCTATGTACCAACGCATTCTGGTTCCGGTGGATGGCAGCGCGACTTCCGGGCGTGCCTTGCAGGAAGCAATCAAACTGGCGGGAGGCAAGGCTCAATTGCGCCTGGTTCATGTGATCGAGCAAATCTATCCGCTGGATACCGAGGGCTATGCCTATATTGATCACACCGCTTTGCAGAAAGCGGTGCGGCACACCGGCGAACGCGTTCTTGCCCAGGCCGCAGAAGAAACACGGCGCTTGGGCGCTGCGGCGGAAACCGTGCTGCTGGAAGCGGGCGGCGAGAAAGTTGCTGCTGCGATCGGGGGCGAGGCGCGGAACTGGCCGGCCGACCTGATCGTGATCGGCACGCACGGGCGTTCCGGTTTGAGCCGGTTGTTATTAGGCAGCGTTGCCGAAGGTGTGGCACGTGGTGCGCCGGTTCCGGTGTTGCTGGTTCGCAGCGAGCCGGTAGAAGACTAGCAGCTTGCGCCGCAGAATTAATTTCGTATGAAGTGTTCATGCTGCAAATGATTCTCGACGCGGCGCCACGAGCCCAGTCAAAGACCCGCTCCGGGGTCCAGTCGGAGTCGATACTGCGTACGCTTGTATCCGTGCCCCTTTTGGCCAATGAATTCATCGCCCACCTCAACCTGCGGAGCAAGACCGGTGCATTCAAACGCGCCATAAAAACCTTATTGGACGATGGACTCATCGAATACACCCTCTCCGACAAACCCAACAGCCGCCTGCAGAAATACCGCCTGACCGTCATGGCACTCGGTTAAGCAATCGTTGATCGTAAATGAGTCGGGCGGATGAGGCCGCAGGCCGTTAGCCCTCAGCCCACCGAGGGTGCAACAACTCAAAACCCCGTTTTCCCACAAGGAGGCGGGATTTTTGCCTTCTACGGTACCGTCACGCCAGCGCCAACTTTCTCTCGCGAGTTAAAAAAATGACGCTCACTTTGTTATTGTTTATACAAAAAATACTTGACGCTATTGTTTTTTGTTTATACGATAATTCGTATGAACTACGAATTCGATCCAGCCAAAGACGACAGTAACCGCGACAAGCATGGCTTGTCGTTGGTCGATGCCGACGGCTTTGAGTGGGAAATCGCCGTGGTTCGTGAGGACACGCGCAAGCCGTATGCCGAACCCCGCTTTCAAGCGACTGGTTACATCGGCGACCGCCTGCATGTGATGGTGTTTTGCCTTCGCGCCGACTCTGTGCGCGTTATCAGTCTGCGCAAGGCCAACAAGCGAGAGGAAATGAGCTATGCCAAAACTTAAAGTCGGGCACATCAGCCCAACTACGGAAGAGGATGCAGCTATCAATGCAGGCATTGCTGCTGACGAAGATGCCCGCGAACTGGATGATGATTGGTTTGCTAAGGCAAAGCCTGCCAGCGAAGCATTTGCGCCGGAAGCCTATGCCGCCTTGGTCGCCATGAAGCGCCCACGTGGTCGCCCGAAGGCCGACGAAACCAAGGTGTTTACCGCAATTCGCCTTGATGCGGACCTACTGGAAACCTTCAAGGCCACGGGCAAGGGCTGGCAGACCCGCGTGAATGCCGCCCTACGCCAGTTCATCACAGAGCACCCATTAAACCGGTAAGTGTTGAATATAATTGGTGGGCGGTACTGGGTTCGAACCAGTGACCCCTGCCGTGTGAATCGTAACAGATTGCTTTTTGTTAGAATACGTTAGCTAAAATAGGCTACAAATTCAATAGCTTGTCTTAGCTGCTCTTAGTTCAACTTAGTAAGTATTAGCGCCCTCACTGACGCGGATTTGACGCAATAACCATTGCTTGTCCTCTGCGTCGAAATGCCGTGCGAGGGCGATTTTGCGTTCAGATTCCACACGAAACGCCTCGTGTGCTGCTTTCAGTTCAGCGTCAAGTTCATTTGCGACGTTCGCCGGGTCGTCGGAAATAATACCCCCGTTTTTGTACGATACTCGTTCTCGTAAGCGCTTCATGAAACGCCTTAGCCACGAAGAGGTGGATTCCAACTCAAGTGTATTCAGGAGGATTGAACAGGCCCACTGATACGTGATCCATCGATGCACCATGGCGTTGGCCAATGCGCGCTTGAAATCGTCAGATTGCATTGGAGCCTCTGAGTTTATAAAGCGGCGGATGACCCTCTTCTTTTTTTTGAGTAATAAGTCTTTATCGAGCTTGGTCAGGGTAGCTTTTGTATCAGGCTCCTCTTGTCCGAACAGGGCGGCTGAAAATTCGAAATTTGATATGCCAGGATGCTTGCATCTTTTGCAGGGGGTATCGTCAAAGGCGACATGCCACTCCCCGTCAGTCCAAACCTCGCAATTTGATCCATCAGCGTGATGGCAGGCGGATTGGCGGATGCGCCGGAGTACACTGGAAGTGAAATCTACTGGAAGGTTTTCGCGTGGCTTTTTAATGCTGCGCGCCTTCCAGTCGAGCAGCACTGTTTTAAGAGTTCCTTCGTGTTCTCGAAGCGACATTAGACCACCCCCAGTTTATTGTCCTCCCTGCATTCTGCATCTTAGCCTCACTGTGCGCAACAGTTTTTCGAAGCGACACATTGTTAACTAGAGCGGAGCGCGCAAATGGATACCGAGCACAAGGATACTGAACGCAATTACCGGTTGGCTGAAAGTTTGGAGCGGTTGGGGGATGACGTACTGGTTGGTGTCGAAGAGGTAGCGGCATTCACCGGATTCGCACCGATCACCATCCAGCAGCGGCGAATCAAAGGCTTTCCTACGCCGATTCCTGGCCCTCGAAAACTCAAATGGAAGCTTGGCGTAATCCGGGCATGGGGGAGGACACCCGCACAGCAGAAATCAGGTGGCAGAGCATAAGCGCATGAGTGTTGTTCGTAACTCATACACGTGGCGCGCCGGGATAATTAAATCTCAGTTGCCCGCGACAACCAGGCACGTTCTGTTGACGCTCTCTTGCCACTTTAATGACGCTGGCGAGGCATGTTACCCGTCTACTCGGCTTTTGGCGGAGGAGACCGGGCTATCCGAGCGTGCAGTCATTACCCACTTGGCAAATGCGCGCGCATTAGGCTGGCTCCGTGTGTCCAAACATGGTTTTGCTGGGCAAGAATGGGCAAGGAATCAATACACGCCGAGCTTCCCGCAAGGCACTGAACCACGTTCAGCACCTTGTGAAAAAGGCACTGAACCTCACGACAAAAAGGCACTGAACGACGTTCAGTCTAACTACTCATATGAACTACTCATAAAAACCACCACCACTCCATCCCCTCCAAGGGGGATGGAAATTGACGATTTTGTGGAGTCTGCGGTTTGGGCTACACCACCCACAACAAGTGAGGCTGGTTTCCGCCGGAAGGTTCGACAAAGAATCGAGTCTGAAGGGCCATCACCAGAGGATAGACGCACCCTCGACGCTTGGAGAACCTGGCGCGTACGCCAAGAAGAGGCAATCCAAGAAAAAGAGAGGGACGCTCAACAAGCAGCGCACGATCAAAAAAATCGAGATTCCAATCGCGCCAGGTTAGCAGGGGCAGAAGCGTTCTTTAATGGGCTAGATGAAGCGAGGCGCGGCGAGATCCTTGCCAATTTCGCAGAGTATTTGGCAGCCACTGCCATGCAGCAACCCCACGTTCTTTCCACTTTTCGGCGCACTGGCACTCACACCAAGATAGTGCAAGTCGCGCTCGCTGAGTTCATTTCGACCACCATCCTGCGCGCTGATGCGAGGGAAACAGCATGAAAACCCAAAGCCAACGCCTAAATGCACCACACCTGACTCCCACTTGGCGTGAGGAGCCAGGTGTCCGCCTTTGGCGGAACACCGCGCCGCATGGTGTGTTGCGGGTGTTTCGCGCATGTTTCGTGCGCTCTGTTCCCTATTCTTTTTACGGCTTACGCAGTGTGAATGTGTCGCGTGTGCGCGCACGTTTCGCACCACCCGCGATTTCTGTCCTCCCTTGTTTTATTCCGGGTGTTGCAAAGTGCACACAGCCGACACGCCTTGTGCCGGTTGGTTTTTGAATAGGAGAAATAATAATGGCGAACACAAAGATATCAAAGGGCAACGAACCAACAAATACACACGACACAAAAAACGCAGCCATGAAACACCTCAGCGATGAGTTGTCTAGGATTTTTCCTGGGCTGTCGATGAAGGTTAGGCCCGGCATGATTGAGATCAGACCAACCAGAGAGGCATCGCCATCCCAAGATGGGAGGGGGTAATGCAAAAAACTTTAACAGTTCGCGTAGCGCAAGGCATCTATGACCGGGTGGTCGCCGAAGCCGAGTCGCAGAAAATAGGAATCGCTGATTACATCCGTGCTGCCCTTAGTGAGCGCCTGGAATCCGACCACCAGGCGGAGCGGCTGGCGGCGCTGGAATCCCGTCTCAATCAAAAGCTGGACGCGCTACAACAGTCTATTAATCAACTTGCAGTGGAGGAATAACATGGATACCAAAAAATGGATCCGGCGCGCAAAGCTCGTGGCCAGCGGCATGTTCATTGGATTTGTGCTCATTTGGCTTAGCATCATGATCGCCGGCGCTATGAGCGATGAACCTGGTTCCCCAATTTTGGAACGGGTGCTCAAAAAATGATAACGGCACCCCAAGCCAGGCCGGCGATCGCTCGAGTCAGGTGGGGCGAGGTCATTATTTTGTCGAGCACGGCGGCGCTGGTCGCCGGCGCTGCCACGCTGTGGGCAAGTTGGCAGATATCACCAGCCCCGGTCGAGCCCATGCTCTTGCATGCCAAAGCGTTGCTGGCCAAGTTCTTCCTGGGGGATATCCTGAAAATTCACACCGAGATTGGGGGACGATACGCTTATTACCTTTCCAACGGCGGCACGGCGCTCATCTATCCGCGTGTGCTGGCAGCTGGCACGGTCACATTTATTTGCTTTATTTTTTGCTGCACGAAACTAGCGAAACGCAAAGACCCATATATCCATGTGTCTGGTCGTCGCCTGCTGACCGACACAGCCGCAACAAACGATTTGATGAGGCAGGCAAAGGAAGAATGCAGTATCCACGGCGGCGGGATAAAGCTGCACCCATCATTTCCATTCAGATTATCCCTCGATCGCGAAACGAGGCACTTTCTCATCCTGGGGAGCATTGGCGGCGGGAAGACGCAGGCAATTATGCCGTTGATGTTGGCTGCCCAGGAGCGCGGCGACCGCATGATCATCCACGATACAAAGGGCGATTTCACCTCTAACCTACCAGGCGATCCAATCATTATTGCACCGTGGGACACCAGATCCATGTCCTGGAATATCGCCGCCGATTGCCAAACAAAACAGGATGCGCGCGAGCTCGCCACCCGTTTGGTGCCGGAAAGTAAGGATCCAATGTGGAGCTTTGCCGCGCGACAAATTCTCGTCGGCTTCCTCATTTCACTCCAGCAACAGCGCGGGCAAGAATGGGGCTGGCGAGATCTGGCGGCACTCGTCCCCTTGCCTCAGCCCGAGCTGTTGCTGCTCATGGCCAAGTACAACCCGGAGGGCGTGAGGGCGGTCGAGGAGGCATCTAAAACCACACAATCGATCCTTATCACCCTGTCTTCATACATGTCGATCGTGTTTGACCTGGCCGATGCCTGGGGTGACAAACCGGTCGACCAGCGCATCAGTTTTCTCGACTGGCTGGCCGACGATACCCATCAGCAGCGGATGCTGATCTTGCAAAACTCGGGGCGTTTTTCAGGGCTGAGCCGAGCGTACATCGGCGGGATCATTGGGCTGCTTTCGAGCAAGATCAACAGTCCCGATTTCGAAGATTCGAAGACAAGAAAAATCTGGTTTTTCCTCGATGAATTTCCGCAACTGGGCAAACTTGAAAACTTCTCCCCGCTGCTGGAAGTCGGCCGATCCAAGGGCGTGCGCGTCGTGATCGGCGCGCAGGACATGGCTCAGATCCAAAAGCTGTACGGCGACGAGGATGCGCAGTCTTGGGCGTCGATGGTCGGTACCCAAATCTTCGCCCGAATTAACCCTGGCGAAACTGCGGACTGGGTTGCCAAACTCGTCGGAGATCGCATCGTCGAGCGACCAAACCTGAGCGTCAGCGGCAGCGTAGACCTTGGGAATGGGCAGAACGCGACCAAATCCTACTCCAGGGAGTCCATCCCGGTGCTGCTGCCTTCCCAACTATCGGACGAGTTGGGCAGCAAGAAGGGCGGCGTCAAGTGCCTGCTGCTCGGCTACAAGAATGCCAACATGATTCTTTGGCCGTACACCACTCTTACTAAGTTGCGACCTGTTTCAAGGCTTGCCGCCTGGGTTGGCCAAGAGCGCCCCCCGATATCCGAGGACGGCAGCAACACCGACAGCGCGCCGCCGGCACCGTCCGTATTGGCTATTCATGCGCAACAAGAACAAGTAATAACACAGCCTGCGCTGTCGGATGCTCCGCCTTTGCTTGCTGCTGCCGTCGCTTCCGACAATACGCCAGAAGAACAAACCAAACAAAAAACTAGCGGCAACTCCAGCGAATCATCCAGCCTTGACGATCTTGAGCAGTTAATCGGGACCGATGTGGCTGATATTCCAGCCAACGCGGGGGTTGATGCACAACCATCCTCCAGGAAGCGCCGGATCGTGCGCAAGAAGTCCATAGAGGCCGAGCGGGGGGTTGACTGATGCTTTCCATTAAACCGCTTGGTGCTGGCGATGCGCAGGGCTACTCCGACTACCAAGAAGGCGAAGCCGAAAAGAACCGCGAAGACTATTACGCGGGCGAAGGCGATGCCGGCCAGTGGGGCGGAGCGCTCTCTGAAAAACTTGGCCTGTCAGGAGATGTGGAGAAAGGCGAGCTTCTAAAAATGTTGCAGGGCTTTCACCCGAAGACCGGCGAGCCGCTGGCAGGGAACGCTGGGGACAAGCACAAACCTGGCTGGGATTGCACTTTCAGCGCACCAAAATCTGTCAGCACTGTCTGGGCGCTGGGCGATGCAGATATCCAGTCTGCAATCGATCGCGCGCAGGAGCGTGCGGCCAAGGCAGGCCTCGATTATCTCCAGCAGCACGCCTTCACCAGCCGCGACCGCGGCGACCGGCAGCAGCCGATCACCGAGATTCTGGCTGCAAAGTACGAGCACGGCACGTCGCGCGAAGGGGATCCGCAGCGGCATACCCATGTCACCATCGCCAATATGGCCGTGCGGCCTGACGGCACGGTATGCGCGGTCGAGTTCGATACCCGGCACAAGATGGCCGCTGGCGCCATCTACCGCGCCGAACTCGCGGCCGAGCTGCAGAAGCTGGGCTTCACGATAGAGCGCGATGGGAAGGATAACTTCCGGATCGCTGGCGTGGATCCAAAACTCTGCGAAGATTTTTCCAAGCGTCGCGCACAGATCGAGGCGCACCTGGCCGAGCATGGCCAGGGCAGCGCGAAGGCTTCGGCCATCGCTGCGCTGGCCACCCGCAAGTCAAAGGGGGATGTGTCCAGGGCCGAGCTGCTGGAGATATGGCGGGAGACCGGCAAGAGCGCCGGCGTCGATGCAGACACGATTCGGAAGTTAAGCCAATCCAAAGCGGTCGAGGTCGAGCCGATGCCCAGCCATCAGGATCTGCTGCGCGAGCTCACTCAGTCCGCCAGCACCTTCACCCCCATGCAGCTGCAGGCAAAGATCGCCGTCGAGGCGCAGGGCAAGCTTGATGCTGCCGGTATCGAGGCCTACACCAAGGCGCTGCTGAAAGACCAGGATCTGGTCCCGCTCGTCGCAATCAATCAGCGCCAGGACAAGCGCGCTGGAGTGACGGAGACCCGCTACACCAGCCGGGAAATGCTGGAGCTGGAACAGGGGATATCTGACCAGGCGCTTGCTCGCCGTGGCGAGACCAGCCACCACGTCTCCATCGATGCGGCGATTGCCGTGCGGCCGACGATGGGCGAAGAGCAGAAAAAGGCACTCGCACACATCGCCGCCGAGACCGGCGGCGTCGCCGTCATCGAGGGCATGGCAGGGACAGGCAAGTCATACCTCATGGGCGCTGCGCGTGAGTCCTGGGAGGCTGGCGGATTCAATGTGCGCGGCTGCGCCCTCGCCGGCAAGGCCGCGCAAGGACTACAGGAGGGCAGCGGCATCCAGTCGCAGACCATGCATTCCTTGCTTGATGACCTCTCCGCTAAAAGGATATCGCTATCCGACAAGGATGTGGTTGTCATCGACGAAGCCGGGATGGTCGGCTCCAGACAGATGGCAAGCCTACTGAATCAAATTCATGCGGCTGGTGCAAAAGCTGTGCTGATCGGTGATTCCAAACAGCTCCAGCCGATTGACGCCGGCGGATCCTTCCGAGTCCTCTCCCAGAAACTTGGTCACGCCGCGCTGACTGATATCCGTCGCCAACGCTCTGAGGCCGACCGGGAAATCGTGAAGCTGCTCGCCGCCGGCGAGTCCGTTCAAGCACTCGAAAACATCAAAGAGCGCGGCTTGCTGACCGTCTCTGCCGACAAGCAAACCGTCATGCGCCAAATGGTCGGTGATTGGACGGCCGCGCGCGATCCTGGCAAGCCTGGTGAATCACTGATGCTCGCCGGCACCCGCGCTGAGGTCTTCCAGCTCAACCAAATCGCACGAGCAGAGTTGAATGCCCGCCAGCAGCTGGCGGCGGCAGCTACGGTAGACACAAGCACTGGCAAACGTGAGTTCGCCGAGGGCGACCGGATCATTTTCTTGCAGAACAGCAAGAGGCTGGGCGTCAAAAACGGTACGCTTGGCACTGTCGTGCGCCTCTCTCCGGATTCCTCTGGCAAACATCGATTCGCCGTCAAGACTGATGGCGGCGAAATCGTGCGCTTTACCCTGGGCGACCCGGACGCATCCAGGGGCAAGGAATACAACGCCATCGATCACGGATACGCCGTCAGCGTGCACAAATCGCAGGGCGCGACCGTCGACAACCCGTTTGTACTGTTGGGAGACACCATGAGCGATCGCGAGTGGGGCTACGTCGCTGCAAGCCGGGGGCGTGAAGAAACCAAGTTTTACACGACTGAGGACACTGCTGAGCAGCTGGAATCATTGCTCGCACGATCAAGGCAGAAAGATAGCTCGCTGGATTATTCGATGGAGCAGGAACAGATCAAGCAGCCAACACAGGTTGAACAACAGAAGCAGTCCGAGCAGCAGAATCACAAGAAAATGGATCAGGAACACGAGCTGGATTGACATCCTCCCCGCCCTGAAGGACGGAGAGGATGTCAAAAATTAATAAACCAATTTTAAGGAGAAATACCATGACTATAAAAATCAACATCACTGAACTTGAATCATCTGATTTGTGGATAGACGATGTTTTGTGGCTCGGCGTAAACGTAAATCAACTTCGGGACATAAAAGACGGAGACAAGGACGGAGAACCATATAAGCAGATTCCCCTTCAACGCATCATTCAGGATGGTTTAGTTGCTAACGGCTTGTCGTTAGACCGCGCAAGCCATGCAGCGGACGCTTATATCGAATGGATTGAGTCTCAGAGATAACCGTTTCGCCAACATCTAACCAACATCTAAGGAGGTTTTATGAGACACGCAATAGCAGCGCAAGCAAGACATCGGCAAATCATTGACCAGGCAATCGTCGATGACCTCGCCGCCGAAATCACGATCGAAGCAAATCCCGGAATCGAGGATCGCCCCAGGATCTTCGATGCATTTACCAGGGCAAATGCAGCCTTGATCCAGCCGAAGCTGGAGGGGTTGGTTCAGGCTTACAACCAGGCCTGCTCCACCACCACCACGCGCGCTGCTGCGCGCATTTTCATGCAAAATTTACTCGAAGCGGAGGCTTAAAAATGGAACAGCCACAAAAGAAAAAACATGGAATCGTACGCCGCGCCGCAAGCGGTACCGCAAAGGCCTGGGCGTACAGCATCGGCCTGACGGGCCTCGTGAATACCGGCAAGCGCCTGGGCGGCGGTGTCGGGCAGGTTGTCGCGCATGCACGCCACCAGCTCAACGACAAGCCGGAAAATCACCGCCGCGAAACTTTCGAGCAAGCGGTCGACCGGCTTGGTCTTGACGAGGCGCACCTGATTAGGCGGGGGCGGATATTCAAACACTATGCGACCTGGTGCTTCGTGGCCACCATGGTGGCCACCGCTTGGCTTGCGTATGTCCCATTCACCGATCACCCCTTCAGTGCTTTTTTGCTGACAGTTGGAGTCATCTTTGTGGCTGGTTCTCAATGGCTCAAGTGGCATTTCAGGTTCTGCCAGATCCGCGACCAGGAGCTGTACGGCTTCATGCCCTGGCTTCGCAAAGGGAGGTGGTAAATCATGCGCACACTTCTTTTGATCTTGCTGGCCACGCTGGCGCTGCCGGCGTGGGCTGATGCCGGCAGTAGCGGTACCGGGCTGCCCTTGTTCACGCCGCCAGCAGGAGACCTCGCGGTATCCTTCCTACAGCGCATATTCGGATCGGGCGAGGATGGCGTCGGCTTGGGTGGAGAGGGCACGATGCTAGGCAAAGCGATGGCCGTCTTCAACTCGGCCGTGTTGCTGCTCGCCATGTTGTTTGTCGTATTTACAACAATCAAGGGCACAGTCGACTCTGCCCATGACGGCGTGCTCCTGGGCAAGAAAATGTCCGAGATATGGGTCCCGATCCGCACGGTGGCAGGCACCTCATTTCTGTTGCCGCTTTCGTCCGGCTTCTCGCTGATCCAGATGGCCGTCCTATGGATCGCCTTGCAAGGAATAGCTATCGCAGACACCCTGTGGACGGCAGCGCTGGAACAGCTCGCCGAAACTGGCACCCTCGTCCAGCCTTCAATCCCTTCCGCGCGTCCGCTGGCTGCAAGCATATTACGAGCTGAAGTCTGCGCTGCAGCAATGAACAAACAGTTTGAAGATTCAAACCGGGTCGAGCGCATCGAGGCTGTTACATCCCTTGCGGATAATCAACTGCACAATGCCTACTACGGCACGAAGACATACCGGTGGCAGTCCACCACGCGCCCCGCAGGTGCTCCCGCGTCCTGCGGTTCGTTGGAATGGGCTGACTCCACGCAACACGAACTCACCGAAGACGAGACACACGCCGCGCGCGGCGCGATCTGGGCAGCCCACGAGCAGGCGCTCGATGCGTTGATACTTTCGCTGCGCCCGGTGGCTGCCCAGATCGTGAGCGGGCAGCGCCCACCGGCGGGCATCGTCGATGCGGCGGCCAATGCCTACGAAAACATAATAACCTCCGCGGCCAATGATGCCGTAAACGCATCGCCAGATATCGCGCGGTCGAGCTTTATCGAGCACGCAGAAACCGGCGGATTTATTTTAGCCGGAACCTGGTTCAATTATTTGGTTCGTCTGCAGGACGGGATCCAGGCCAGTGTGAACGGCGTGCCAACATTCAAGCCGATCGCCATCGAAAGCATGGAGGTCAGTGAGGCCTTGCAAAATTATCGAGACGCTCTTGGCTTCACGGACGCGTATCTACTGGACCGTGGTGCGGCGGCCAAAGATAACTACCAGGCCGAGCTGGAAAACAGCTCAAGCATTCGTAGTTCCGAGGACGTTTGGAAATTGCTGAGTCGGCCAGCAATGAGCGCAATGGAGCATATAACCCAACAGATCGCCGGTGCCAACACATCGCCGCTGACCCAGCTCGCTGCAACAGGTAATTCGATTATATCGGCAGGCTTCGCCATCAAGGGGGCGTGGTTCGTTATGAGCGGCTTCGCCGGATCAAAGTTGTCTTCATGGACCGTCGGCTTGGCCTTCAGCGCTGGCGATGCACTCAAATCGATTTCAGGCACGATTGAATTCCTCTCGTCTGCCCTTTTAGCCCTTGGCCTGACTTTGGCGGTTTATTTGCCAGCCATCCCTGCTATTTTTTGGATCGTGAATGTGATCCGTTTCATGGTCGGCGTCTGTGTGGCCGTCCTGGCCGCTCCCCTGATGGCCGCGATGATGGCATCGAGTTCCGGTGATGATTTTGCGGGTCGATCAGGACCAGGTTGGATGTTGCTGGTTGCACTTGTGCTGCAGCCAGCCTTGCTGGTGTTGGGCTTTCTTCTCGCGGCAATGATGCTTTATCCGGCCGGTGAGCTGGTGAATATGATGTTTTTGAGTGTTGTCTCGGGGGCGTCACAGGGTTCGGTTGTCGGGCCTATCACTATGGTCGCCTGGATCGGCGTTTACGTGGCGATGATGGTGCTGGCAGTGCATGCCTGCTTCGCAGTCATAAATTTGGTTCCGGAAGGCGTTATGCAATTCGTGGGCAGTCAAGCAGGCGCCCATGGCATTGGCCAGCCGCAAGCCGATAAGGGCATCAGCGGGCTGGAGGCCGGCGCTGCTGGCGCTGGCGCCGCAGCCGCGCGGAAGGGGCAAGGCGGGGGTGACTTCAAGCCTGGTGGCAAGACTGGCGGCGAGCCGAAGGGCGGCGGCAACGGCTTTACCAACGCTGATCACTTGCCGGGGAACTGATATGAAAATCCTATCTATCTCCTCGATCGTGGCCTTGGCCGTTTTCACTGCGGCGCCGGCGTGGGCGATCTGCACGCCGGCCACGATCAATCCAGGAGCGGTCTCGCGCATCAGGCCGCACACCTCAATTGAAACGGTAATTGCTATGCTTGGCTGCAGCCCTGTCGATGTCTTTGTTGCTGAGGTTGGAACGACAAAATACAGCTTTCTTGTGCCGGTGTTGAATGTTGGACTGTACGTTTTCACCGACTCGATGGGAGTTTCATTCGCGCTTTACACTGATCATACGAATCCAACGGGTGTCCAGTACAACGGTGCGTTGCGGATCGAGCCACCACTTTCGCCATCGTGGCTGCCAAACGGTGGTTTTATTCCAATTCGTTAGGTTAGATGCGATGGTGCATGTTTATGGGGCGAGCTATCAATCTCTCAACCCCTTGGGCGTCCCGGCTGCGCCGGCCGGGCTTTCATCGCGAGCGACCGAGCCTACGGTCTCAGCCCTTAGGGTATCAATCCCTGACGCTTGCACGCTCGCGCGTGCCGGAGACTGCAAGTTACCCACACCACTTTGCAAAACGCCCTGGCGTAGGGCGCCGGTTTTGTTGTGGGCATGGATAACTTGCATCTCCCGAAGAAGCAATCGCCGTCACGCCTGCGGCGACACGGCTCACGAAGCAAGGGCGGGTTGTCATCGCCACGGCTGCGCCGTCGCGACGGTTGGTGAGGCTGGTTTGATAAAGGCGAGAGTCAAAGGCGGTTTTGTTGCGCTGCGCGCATTTTTTGTTTTGCCTTGCTGTGCAGCACTTCGCAAATCTGCATCACTCCTGAGTTGCTACGCCCTTAACGCGAATCCTCCCACAGCCGGTAAACAAGCGCACGGGCATTGTGTGCTGCGCACGGCTTTTGTCTGTGTGTTGATGCGCTTCGCGCAATTTTTAACTGCGTGCTTGCAAGGGGCCGAGGCAGTGCTCGGACGATAAAACCGTCCTGTGCGCTGGCCGCACCAACCCCTTGCATTGTTTCCTGGTCGGCTGAGGGCTGATGTCGCAGGGCGCAGCAACTCAGGAGTGATGCAGATAGAACGAGCGAAGGTCTGCACCGCTAGGAAATCAAGAGCGGGCGAACAATCTAGGAATGATGCACTTAACAACCACTAAAGGAGATAAGCATGAACACAGTAGAAACGAGGGCAGAAGATTACGCAACGAAATTGGAGAAGGTCGTCAATGCGGCCAGGCGAATACCAGGCACCGCGGGTGCACGTGCTTTGAAAAAAATCATCACCGATTTGGAGGGCAAGGGGCCGATTGGCGAGCTTATGTTTTCTCTCGACCAACATCATTTCGACATGGTGATTGATCTGCTTCAGGAGTTTCGCCGGACAGGCAAATACATGGCTTTCAACTCGCTGCATTCTACAGCGCGAGGCGCAGTGAAAAAGCTGTGACAGAAACGATTTCAAGGAGATAAACATGAACACAGCCACAGCAAGACCACGCAGGAAGAAGCAGAAAACGGGGAAGCCGGTTCACGATCTGAAAGCAGCAGCACGGCACTTGGCCAGTTATGTCCGTGCGCACGCAATTCCACTCAATAAATGGAGGGTAAGTAAATGAGCTCGACACAGAAACTCACCGGCATCCTGACGCTGGGAACGGTTCACCATGAAAAGGCGGCGGAAGTTTTTCTTTTCATGCGTGTTGGAGATACCTATCTCAAGAAGGTTAAAGTAATCGGCCGGCTGGCCACGCTGCTGCGAGACGGAAAGGAGTGTACGTTGTGGGTGGCCACGATCCGCACGCCTACGCCGTTTTTCTTTAAGGCGGATATCCACATGGTTTACGCGGTCGAGACTGATGATGGGGTGGTGCACCAGGCGATCGAGGAAGTCCGGCAAGAGTGGGCCGCCTCGAAGACGCTCACGTTTTTTCAACTGGTTGGCGTGGGAATTCCGACAATATTCCTGTTCGGCCTGGGGCTGTTGTTCTGGATCAATGCGCTGCGGCTTCCTTTTGCGAGTCTGCCGCTCGATGAGATGCGAGGGCCGTCATAATGGGAACTCGAATGCTTGTGCTGGGAATACACGCTTTGGGCCTCGTGCTCGCGCTCTTGGCTATCACATGGATCGTGCCGGGAAACTCCGTGCTGCCCCCTTTGTACGCGGTAGCCGGCGCGTACTGGCTCTACAGCGCCTGGCAGATCCTGTCGGGCAAGGATGCCCTGGCGCGCAAGGTTGAGGCGTTTCTGAATCGGGAGCGAAAATGACGACCACAACATGGATCTACCGCGACACCGAAGTGCGACGCCGGCGGATGAGATGCGATAACTATCCATAAATGGATAGAAAAGGCCACGGCATAGGGGAGCAGTATCCATTTATGGAGAGAGGTATCCATAAATGGATAGAAAGGCTGCGGCGGACAGGGGTGCTATCCATTTATGGAAGGACGCCACCTTTGCCCCTCGACACGCCCCATCCGGCCCCTGTAGGCTGTGGCTTACAAGCATGCGCGCTCGTTGGCGCACACCAATTCGACTAACCGAGCTTCAAAGCCAAATCCTCGGGCCTAGGGTGGTAGTAGCGCTTTAGGATTTGCAGATCCTTATGTCCGGTGACACTGGCCAGCTCAAGAATATTCGATAGTTTTTCAGCTAACCGACTTGCAGCCTCATGCCGTAATGTGTGGAACGTGAAATTCAGAAGGAAACAGGGATCTGGTTTCGCCTCCGCTTTCTCGCAGTCCTTCTCATAGTCTTTCCTGGCACGGACAAGCGCGCGTTGCCACGCGATTTTTAAGGCATTCTGGGTAATAGGGAATACTCGGCCATCTGGTTTCGTCCCCGCTTTTTCACAGTCCTTCTCATAGTCTTTCCTGGCACGGACAAGCGCCTGCAGAATGGCCACAGCTTTGACTGATAGAGGTACTGTACGAGCGGTGCCGTTCTTCGTCTTCGGCAAGTGCGCGGTAGCCACATCCAGATTGATGTTATCCCATGCCAAAGAGATAAGTTCGCCCTGACGCATCGCGGTTTCGATCGCAAGCTTCACGACTGGCGCTACCCAAGGGTTGCGCGTCCCTTCCACGAACTGGCCATCTTCGTCCCTGCCTCCGCTCTCAAGAGTAGCGAGCAGGTATTTCTCCTCACTGGCCTCAAAGCGTCGGTCGCGCGCATTCTGAAACTTTGGCCGACTGACTAGGCGGAGCGGATTCTCCGGTAGGGAGATTTCCCATTCGCGGCGTGCCTGGTCGATCACCTGTTGGAAAAGCCCCAGCTCGCGGTGAACCGTCGCCGGCTTGACTGATTTTTTATCTGAGGTGCCTTTTAGACGCTCATCGCGGTACTTTGCAAAATCGGTGGACGTGAGTGATGCCAAGAATCGTGATGCCAAGGGATGTCGGCGCATGGCCTTGAGACGCAATTCCTCAGACTTTTCACCGCGATGGGTCGGGGTTACTTCATTGATGTAGCGGTCGATAATCTGACCAAGCGTTGTTCGCTCAGCCTCGGCTCGACTGACGAAAACGCCCCGTACCATCTCCGATTCAATGACAGCAGCCCAAGCTTCCGCCTCGGGCTTGGTATTGAAGGTTTTTCTCTGTTCAGGGAAGCCCTTCTTGCGAATTTGGACTTCCCACTGATATTCACCACGCTTGCGGATCGAAGCCATTTTTCACTCCCTGTGCTTTGCCACAATTGCATTGTGGCATAAGAGGGCTACTGTGGCAAAAATGTGGCAAAATCTAATTACTACATCGAGAAATGACCAATAACAACTACAACTATTTGTTTTGATTGGTCGGGGTGAGAGGATTCGAACCTCCGACTCCTGCGTCCCGAACGCAGTACTCTACCAGGCTGAGCTACACCCCGCTCCGCAAGGCCGGTTACGGCCTTGTCCGAAAAAACTAAAATTGCCGCGTTGCGGCAAAGTGTGCCAATTCTAGCAAACATTGCTTGTATTTTGAATCGGGAAGAAAAGCGATGGCTACGCATGCCGCTTCCGCCTCGCACATGGCTTGCTGGCGGGTGAAATCCAGCGCGCCGGTGGCATGGATAATCGTCAGCACCTCGGAAAATTTCTCCATATCGCCCCGCTCGATCGCGCTGCGTACCACGGCAGCCTGTTCCGGCGTACCGTGCCGCATGGCGTAAATCAGCGGTAACGTGGGTTTGCCTTCGGCGAGGTCGTCGCCGAGATGTTTGCCGGTCTGCGTTTCGTCGGCGGAGTAGTCCAGCACATCGTCGACCAGCTGGAACGCGGTGCCGAGGTGCATGCCGTATCTGGCGGCAGCCTCTTCGTCGGCGGCAGAAGCATTGCCAAGAATCGCGCCGAGGCGCATCGCCGCCTCGAACAGCTTGGCGGTCTTGCAATGAATCACGCGCATGTAGTTGGCGGCATCCACGTCGGCGTCGTGGCAGTTGAGCAGTTGCAGCACCTCGCCCTCGGCGATGGTGTTGGTGGCATCGGCCAGCGTTTGCATCACACGCATTTCGCCCGCCTCGACCATCATCTGGAAGGCGCGCGAATACAGGAAATCGCCGACCAGCACGCTGGCTGCGTTGCCGAACAGCGCGCTGGCCGTGACGCGCCCGCGGCGCAGCTCGGACTCGTCCACCACATCGTCGTGCAGCAGCGTGGCGGTATGGATGAATTCCACTACCGCCGCCAGATTGTGGTGATGTTTTCCCTGATACCCAAAAGCCTCGGCGGACAGCACCACCAACGCCGGGCGCAACCGTTTGCCGCCGCTGTTGACGATGTGCTCGCCGACCTGATTGATCAGCAGCACTTCCGAGTGCAGCCGGGTGCGTATCGCCTGATCCACGGCGGCCATGTCCGCTGCGAGCAACTGCTTGAGTTTTTCCAAAAACATTCTGTCCTGATCGGTTATGTCGCCGTGACGCACGGTTGAAATGGAGGGGTAAACATACTTCGTTTTTTGGGGTAGCATTGTCGCACAAATTTTTATTTCCTCGAACGACACATAAACTTATGAGAACAAACTTTCTTTCTCTGCTGATTTGGACAGGCGTTGTGCTGCTTGGCGCGGCGGCCGTCGGCGGCATTGCGCTGAACCGCGGCGAACCGATCAACGCGCTGTGGTTCGTCACTGCCGCGCTGTGCGTGTATGCGATCGCCTACCGTTTCTATGCGGCGTGGATCGCGGCGACGGTGCTGAGCATCGATGCGACGCGCGCCACGCCGGCTGAACGGTTGTCCAATGGGCGCGATTTTGTGCCGACCAACCGTTGGATCGTGTTTGGCCACCATTTCGCCGCCATCGCCGGCCCCGGCCCACTGATCGGTCCGACGCTGGCCGCGCAGTTCGGCTACCTGCCCGGCACCTTGTGGATCCTGTTCGGCGCAGTGCTGGGCGGCTGCGTGCAGGACATGGTGACGCTGTTTTTCTCCACGCGCCGCGACGGACGCAGTCTCGGCCAGATGGCGCGTGACGAACTGGGCGGCGTCGGTGGCGTGGCGGCATTGATTGCCACGTTTCTGATCATGATTATCCTGATTGCGGTGCTCGGGCTGGTGGTGGTGAACGCGATGAAGAATAGCCCGTGGGCGGCCTCCACAGTGGCCGCGACCATTCCTATCGCGATGCTGGTCGGGCTGTATATGTACAAATTGCGCCCGGGGCGCGTGCTGGAAGGTTCGGCGCTCGGCGTGATCCTGCTGTTGCTGGCGGTAGCGGGCGGCGGCTGGATCGACCAGCAGGCCGGGTTGCGCGAACTGTTCGACCACCCCGGTCTGCCGCTGGCCTTCGCCATCATCGGCTACGGTTTCGCCGCCGCAATCCTGCCGGTATGGCTGCTGCTGGCGCCGCGCGACTACCTGTCCACTTTCATGAAACTTGGCACGGTGATCCTGCTGGCGCTGGCGATCGTCTGGCTGCGCCCCGAGATCAAGATGCCCGCGCTGACCCAGTTCGTCGACGGCAGCGGCCCGATCTTCGGCGGTGCGTTGTTCCCGTTCGTGTTCATCACCATCGCCTGCGGCGCGATTTCCGGCTTCCATGCGCTGATCGCCTCCGGCACCACTCCCAAGTTGCTGTCCAACGAACGCGACATCCGCATGATCGGCTACGGCGGCATGGTGCTGGAATCCTTCGTCGCCATCATGGCGATGATCGCCGCGACGGTGCTCGACCCCGGCGTGTATTTCGCGATCAACTCGCCCGCTGGCGTGGTCGGCAAAACGGCGGCGGAAGCGGTCTCCACCATTTCCGCATGGGGCTTTCCGGTGAGCGTCGAGCAGATGAATCTGCTCGCACGGCAGATGGGTGAAACCACGCTGTTCGCGCGCACTGGCGGCGCGCCGTCGCTGGCGGTCGGCATGGCGAGCATTTTCGGCAGTGCCTTTGGACAAGGCATGCTGGCGATGTGGTACCACTTCGCGATCATGTTCGAGGCGCTGTTTATTCTCACCACGCTGGATGCCGGCACGCGCGTCGGACGTTTCATGCTGCAGGACCTGCTCGGCAACATCTGGCGTCCGCTGGGGCGCACCTCGTGGTATCCGTCGGTGCTGTTCAGCAGCGCGGTGGTGGTCTCGGCCTGGGGCTATTTCCTGTACATCGGCGTGATCGATCCGAACGGCGGCGTCAACATCCTGTGGCCGCTGTTCGGCATCTCCAACCAGATTCTCGCGGCCATCGCGCTGTGTGTGGCGACCGGCATCCTGGTGAAATCCGGCAAACTCAGATACGTCTGGATAACCGCGCTGCCGCTGGCTTGGCTGGCCATCATTACCAGTACCGCGACCTGGCAGAAACTGGCCAGCGCCGACCCGCGCATCGGCTTCCTCGCCGCTGCCAACAGCATGGCCGACAAACTCGCCGCAGGCGCGTTGCCGCCGGACAAGGCCGCCGTCGCGCCGCAACTGATCTTCAACATGCGGCTGGATGCCGTGCTGGCGCTGTTCTTTGTCACGCTGTTATGGCTGATTGTTATCGACATGCTGCGCGTCTGTATGCGCCATCTGCGCGGCCATGCTGTGCCGCCGTTGTCCGAGACGCCGCATTATCCGACGCGATTGGAGGAAGCATGGGCGCGCGACTGAATAACCTGCTGCGCGCTCTGTGGGGCGCAATGCGCCGGATCAGCGGCGATGACGGCTACGAGCGTTATCTGGCGCATCGCGCCGCCGCCCATCCGGGCATGCCGGCGCTGCCGCGCCATGCCTGGTTCGCGCATCACCAGCAGCAAAAGTGGTCGGGCATCAAACGCTGCTGCTGACGAACATGCTCATACGCGGACTACTCTTGTCGTTTCGGCAACCTTGATCCTCAATGCCAGGTGCTATAATCCGCGCCTCTTTTGAAGACGTAAAGCAATGTCCGCAGCAGTGAATTTCAAATCCCATCTTTCCGAATTGTTCGCGCAGGCGTTGCGCGAAGTCGCGCCGGATCATGCCGGCGCGACCATCCTGATCGAGCGCCCCAAGCTCGCCCTGCATGGCGATTACGCCTGCAATTTGGCGATGCAGTTGACCAAGTCGCTGCGCAAGCCGCCACGCGACATCGCGCAGGCATTGATTGCGGCATTGCCGCAATCCGCTGCGGTGGAAAAAGTGGAGATTGCCGGGGCGGGCTTTATCAATGTATTCATCACCACCGCGGCGAAGCAGGATGTGGTGCACGGCGTGTTGCAGGCGGGCGCGGGTTACGGGCATGTCCATATTGGCGGCGGACGCAAAGTGGGAGTGGAATTTGTTTCCGCGAATCCGACCGGCCCGCTGCATGTCGGCCACGGGCGCGGCGCGGCGGTGGGCGATTGCCTGTGCCGGGTGCTGCACGCGGCGGGCTGGAACGTGACGCGCGAGTTTTACTACAACGATGCGGGTGCGCAGATCGACAACCTGATGCGCTCGGTGCAACTGCGCTGCAAGGGGCTGACGCCGGACGATCCGGCGTGGCCGGAGGGCGGTTATCGCGGCGATTACATCGTCGATGTGGCGCGCAGCTATATGGCAAGGGAAACCGTTGAAGCGGACGACCAACACCTTGCCGGCGCCGGCGATGCGGACGACACCGAAGCCATCCGCCATTTCGCGGTGGCCTATCTGCGCCGCGAACAGGATCTGGATCTGCGCGCCTTCGAGGTAGAGTTCGATGTGTTCTCGCTGGAATCGGCGCTGTACACCGACGGCAAGGTGGAAGAGACGGTGCAGAGGCTGATCGCCAGCGGCCATACCTACGAGCAGGACAATGCGCTGTGGTTGCGCACCACGGATTTCGGCGACGACAAAGACCGTGTGATGCGCAAATCCGACGGTGGCTACACTTATTTTGTGCCGGATGTGGCCTACCACCTCGACAAATGGCGGCGCGGCTTCGAGCGCGTCATCAACGAGCAGGGCGCGGACCATCACAGCACGATCACTCGGGTAAGGGCAGGCCTGCAGGCGCTGGATGCCGGTATCCCGCAAGGCTGGCCGGACTATGTGCTGCACCAGATGGTGACGGTGCTGAAGCATGGCGAGGAGGTGAAGATCTCCAAGCGCGCGGGCAGTTATGTCACGCTGCGCGATTTGATCGACGAAGTGGGCTGCGACGCCACGCGCTATTTTCTCGCCGCGCGCCATCCCGATTCGCAACTGGTGTTCGACGTCGATCTCGCCAAATCGCAGAGCAACGACAACCCGGTGTATTACATCCAGTATGCCCACGCCCGCATCAGCGCGGTGCTTGCGCAATGGGGCGGCGACCGTGCGGCCTTGCTGCATGCCGACGTCAGCGCGTTGGATAGCGAATATGAAACGCAGTTGCTGCAACGCTTGATCGACTTTCCGCAGATGATCGAGACAGCCGCCGAAGACCTCGCGCCGCACCTCATCGCCTTCTACCTGAAAGAATTGGCGGCGGATTTTCACAGCTACTATAATGCCTCGCGTTTTCTGGTCGAGGACGAAAAGGTCAAGCTGGCGCGGCTGGCATTGATCGCCGCGCTGGCGCAGGTATTAAAGAACGGCCTGGCGCTGCTTGGTGTGAGCGCGCCGGAAAAAATGTAAAGGAATTGTAAATGAGCAGAAACACTGGCAACAAACCTGCCGCGCCACGCAAAAACGGCAGCCCGTTATTGACCGGCATTCTGGTCGGCATGGTGATCGGCGTCGGCATGGCGGCCGGATTGGCCTGGTACATCATGAAATCGCCCAGCCCGTTTGTGCAAAAAGAGCATGCCGCCGCCAAGCCGTTGGCGGATACCGCCCAGCCGACTGCATCCGCCGGGGCGCCGGCTTCTGGCGTGAGCGACGGCAAGCCGCGTTTCGAGTTCTACAAGGTACTGACCGACAAACAGGATACGACCGTCGCGTCTCCCAGCCCTGCCGACAAGCCGCAACTGGTCAAACCCCAGGCATCGGATAGCAAACCGGCAGCGGGCAGCGAACCCCATTTCCTGCAGGCGGGTTCCTTTGCCAACGCGGATGACGCCGAGAAACTCAAGGCCAGGCTCGCGTTGCAGGGCTTGGAAGCGCATATCCAGACCGCAACCATTCCGGACAAGGGCGTGTGGCATCGCGTACGCCTGGGGCCCTACGAAAATACGGATGAGTTGAACAACGCGCGCGCCCTGTTGAAACAAAATGGCATCGAGGCCACTCCAATGCGCACGCAATAAGCGTAAGCCCATTCACGTTCAATGCATCCTGCGATATTTCACTTTTGATTCGGAAATGGAATAACCCACTTTTATTGAGGAGAGCGATTAAATGAAAAAAATGATTAAAAGCCTGTTTGTGGCAGCAGCACTGCTAATTGGCAGCGCCGCTTCGGCAGCCGAACTGGGCACGGATTACAAATTGCTGAACCCGGCGCAACCAACCGGCGCCGAAAAAATCGAAGTGCTGGAGTTTTTCTTTTACGGCTGCTCGCACTGTTTCTATCTGCATCCACACATGAGCAGCTGGGAAAAGACCATGCCCAGGGATGTGGAGCTGACTTATGTGCCGACCATTTTTCGCGATTCCTGGGAGCCGATGGCGCGCACCTACTACTCGCTTGAATTGCTCGGGCAGTTGCACCCGTTGCACGACGCGCTGTACAAGGCGTGGAATGTGGACAAGACCGATTTGAGCGATGAAGCCAGGATACTTGATTTCGTTGCGCCGCATGGCGTGGATCGCGCAAAATTTTCGGCTACCTACAACTCGTTCACCATGCTGAGCAAAGTGGCGCGCGCGAAACAAATGATCCGCAGTTATGGCATCACCGGCACACCGGCACTGATCGTGGATGGCAAATACCTCATCACCGGCCTGCAACCGGCGGATACCATTCGCGTGCTGAATGAAGTGATCGCCATGGCGCGCAAGGAAAAACCAGCCAAGGCGAAAAGCGGGCGTTAGAAAATCCCGCCAACACTGAGACTCCGCCATGAAACAATTTCTCCACGTCGGCTGCGGCCCCAAACATAAAGACAAGACTACACGCGGTTTCAACACGCCGGATTGGCATGAGCTGCGCCTCGATATCGACGAAAGCGTCAGCCCCGATATCGTCGGCACGATGACCGATATGTCGGCGGTGGCGGATGCTTCGGTGGATGCCGTTTTCTCCAGCCACAACATCGAGCATCTTTATCCGCATGAGGTGCCGGTGGCGCTGGCTGAATTCAAGCGGGTGCTCATGGAGGATGGCTTCGTCGTCGTCACCTGCCCCGACCTGCAGTCGGTCTGCGCGCTGATTGCCGAAGACAAGCTGACCGAGCCGGCCTACACTTCGCCGGCCGGCCCGATCGCGCCGCTGGACATTCTCTACGGACACCGCCCGCCGATGGCGCGGGGCAACCTGTACATGGCGCACCGCTGCGGCTTTACGCAAAAGGTGCTGACCGGCACCTTGCAGGCGGCCGGGTTTGCGACGGTGGCCAGCATGCGCCGGGGTCATCCTAACTATGACTTGTATGCCCTGGCGACCAAGGCGGCGCTGGGTGAAGCGGAGCTGCATGCACTGGCGGCGGCGCATTTTCCTGGGTGAGGAAGGATGAGTGGAAAGTGTAGGGTGGATAAGCGCAGCGCATCCACCTTTTTGAGCGACACGGTGGATGCGCTGCGCTTATCCACCCTACACCCTGGCGGGTGATGAGGGCGAAGCAAGGAAATTTATGACCGCCGCGATCTACTTTCACCCTGAAGCATACACCACCAGCGGGCCCAAGCTGATGGGGCGCAATGCGGCGGGGGAGTCTTTTTTGCGCGGCTATCTGGCGTATAGCAAGACTGACAGGTTCTGGGCGCAGGTGGAAAAGGCCGAACATGCCCAGGCCTTTGCCCAGACGGTTGCGGCTGCGGGACGCGGCGAGCCGGTCAAGGCAATCGACAAAAACAGCCTCGCCGCATTGTCGCAACCTGGTGCGGTATATTATCCCGGCCCCGGCATCGAGA
>Ga0209317_1000794_pt1 | contig 33989 bp, 27 predicted proteins | sample RifGroB2_FD_183994 | JGI IMG/M metagenome (GOLD analysis project Ga0209317, IMG submission 183994) | Soil microbial communities from Rifle, Colorado, USA - Groundwater B2 (SPAdes) (version 2) | ecosystem: Environmental > Terrestrial > Soil > Unclassified | place: Rifle, Colorado | collected...
CGCACAATTTAGAGAAGTCAGGAATAAACTTAAAAATAAATCGAGTAACGAAACATAATTATTAAACATGATTTTTATGCTGGCTAACAACAGGCTGAAGCTGACGGCTCACTTGGGGAAGATCCTGAGTGCCCGCAGCTTAGCCTGAGCGTTAGCCGGACAATGGAGGAATAGTGATCTCCGAGAAAACAGTGGAATTGAATTTGACCGCAGAACTGATGAATTGGCTTTGGTGGGTAACAAAAGAAGTGCATTTTACAATTGCACCATCTCAAAAAGATGAAGGAAAGATCGGATTTGATGCCGCTGTTTTAAGCCGTGGTGGTGGAGTTCTAATTCAATATAAGAGAGCATATGTGGATGGACCAGTGTGGACATGGAAACTCAATAGAACAAAAATGCGCGACCAACATGCGCGATTACAGCAACTAGAATATTGGGGATTTCCCGTTCTATATGCTTTCCCTTTCTTTCATTTGCCAATAGAAGTTGCAACTTGGCGGCGGAGATTATTGACGAAGACTTTTTGGTTCCGACCATCATATATTAACCCGAAGAGTGGTCCGACAGGTTTTCACGATGTAACCTATGATCGAGGGACCGGTAAATGGTATGTATCCTCAGAAGAACCAACAAATATTCATCCACCTGAAACTCAAGGAATTATCGTAGATTTATTGGAAGAAGCCACAAAATCAAATAACATCAAAGAATTTGTAGGTAGCTTTAATAAAGTTATTTATCATAATGGCGAAACAGCAAATCAAGGTAAAGAATACGAAGATGATCCCAGATTGACTGATGGCATGTCTATATTAGTACGGCAAATTTAAGCGATGCCGGCTAACTACAGGCTGAAACTGACGGCGCCTTCGTTCAGGCCGCTTGCTTGCGCAGGCTATCTCGATCGGCAAGCGGCATGCCCTCGGCCCGCAGCTTAGCCTGAGCGTTAGCCATCGGAGAAAATGATGACGTCACCAATCGATAGTTTTGGGAAAACAGCCCAGCGATTGGCAACCAACCCCTTAGGCATAATCGCCTTGTTTATCGTGTTAGTGTACGGCATTGCGGGCATTGTCTTTGGGACAGCCGCGCAAAACCTCGAACATAATCAAAAGACGATAATGGTCTGGTTCCTCGTTCTATTTCCAGTGTTGGTCTTGGGCGTGTTCACTTGGTTAGTTACTAAGCATCATACGAAACTATATGCCCCCAAGGATTTTCCAGATGCCTCAACGTTCTTGAAAACGCTTTCGCTTTCTGAGCAAAAAGAAAAAGTTGAAAAAGAAGTAGAGGAAATTATTTCCGAGACCCCCTCGATTAAAGAATTTGACGAAAGTCGAAAAGATTCGATTATAAAGAAGATATATCTTGTAGAGGAATTAGTTCTAAGAGACCTGGAGACCGAATTTTCGGTGTCAATGCAACGTCATGTTAAGTTTCAAGGAGCTGATTTTAATGTTGATGGTATGTTTGTAAAAGATGGAAAAGGTTTTGGAGTAGAAATAAAATATGCGCGAGGACGACTAGGAATAAATGCAATAAAACAAGTCGTGGGTTATTGGCGAGTTGCTTCCGATAGGTTTGGTTGGAAGAGATTCAATTTCATTCTTGCAATAGTCTATGACGGCTTATCTCCAGAACAAATTGAAAAAGATAAAGCGCGAATTACGGATATTTTACGGGAAACCGCGGACGTCTTTTCGGTTTTGGCATATAGTTATAAAGATCTCCTCTCGAAATACGGGATAAGGGAGAATGGCTAACAAGCGGTTGAAGCCGACGGTTCGCCGATTTCTCACTGAGCGCTCGTGGCTTAACCGCAGCGTGAGGTTGTCGTATTAGATTTAATGTCGGGCATAGGGAGGGATCGCATGGACGTCACGTCGTTGGTGACTTTCCTTATTCCGAATGCCCGGCAATGGATAACAGATCAACGAAATATGAATCGTCCCCATGCTTCGCCCCTTTCCAAGGAAATTATCGATTCCTTGCAACAGTGTTTCCGAATGACCACTCTAGGACGAGCACAGATAAGGATTGTTTCCCAAATTGAAAATCCACCGTTTTATGCAGATCTTATGAAAATGGGAATCGATGTGCCTATAGATTTCAGTCAAATGGCAGGCATTACATTCGATGACACCGTATTAATCAACAAGTCGTATTCGGGCACACCGCCTCCCATATCATTGATATTCCATGAATTAGTTCATGTTGCTCAATATAGTTTATTAGGCGTAGATGAGTTCGCAAGGCAATATGTTCTAGGGTGGGCAGAGAACGGATTTTCCTATACGTCTATCCCCATAGAACACGAGGCATATAAACTCCAAAAACGGTTTGAAGGATCACCCCATTCCAACTATTCTGTGGAAGAAGTCATTGAAAAGCGGTTGGGCATTTCTCATTGAATTGCTGTCTAACTACCAGTTGAAGCTGTCGGATCGCGTGTCGTAATACGTTGGCGCCCGCAACTTTAGCCGGAGCAATATGAGGGCATCGGAACACCAGTAGGCAGCCAATGCGATGACGGACAAAGACGATCATAATCTTGTGCATGGAGGCATCCCCAATCCTAGTGAATGGATGCGAGCCCGCCACCCGGACCTTTTCTCAGACACACGGGTTGACGATGCCCCACGGCTCGCGAAGGCCGTGTTCGAGTACCACCTTGACACGCTGACAAGCCGCAAACAGGAATACGAGTTCGAGCATTTCTGCCGAAAGCTAGCAGAAAAGGAGATCTGCCCGAACCTTCGTGTTCAGACCGGACCCACGGGCGGTGGCGACAGCAAGGTCGATACTGAAACCTATCCGGTTGCCGAAGAGATCACGGAACGGTGGTGGATTGGTTCGCCATCGGCGGGCGCGGAACGGTGGGCCTTCGCCTTCAGTGCCAAGAAGGCGTGGAAGCCGAAGGTCAAGGCCGATGTGGATAACATCCTCTCCACCGGTCGTGACTACAAGTGCATCTACTTTTTCACCAATCAGTTTGTTAGCGATAAGGAGCGCTCAGCCCAGGAGGACAGGCTCTCCAATCACGCGGGGATCCCCGTGCACATCATCGACCGCGCCTGGATCGTGGAGAAGGTCTTCGAGGCGGGCCACCTCGAACTTGCCATTGCCGCCTTGGGCATTGAAGATGCGCGAAGCGATAAGGTCAGACACACTGGTCCCCACGACGTGGCGCGGTTAGCGGAACTGGAAGAGCTTGATCGGCAGGTCTCCGATCCATCCTGCTATCAAGGCGCGCGCTACCAGCTGGTCGAGGACTGCCTGCGCAGCGCGATCCTGGCGAGGGGGCTCGAACGCCCGCGCAACGAAGTGGAATCCCGCTTTGCACATGCGGACCGGCGTGCTCAGGACCTAGACTACCGCCAACAGCGACTGCGCATTACCTACAAACGTGCCTGGACGGCCTATTGGTGGTATGAGGATTACCCCGCGTTCAGCCGTTTCTACGAAGAGGTCGAGCAGCGTGTTGATGGCTCGGACCAGGCGTGCGAAGTCGAACTCCTTTTCAACCTTTGGCAGATACTGACGCCATTGGTCGCCGCCGGACGAATCAGCGTTCAGGACGCCAAGATCGAATCGCGCCGACAGCGCCTTGCAGCGATGCTGGAGGCCATCACCGCCGATCCCGCCCGGATGAACAATGCCTTGCAGGCACGCACCGGCCTCACGCTCATGAGGATCACGCAGGCTTATCAGGCGGGACGATCCGACCAGCAGGAGTCTGGCTGGCGTGAGCTGTCGCAGATTGTCGATGAGTCCGTCGCCCTGGGGGCTTATCCGTTGGAGAAGCTATCTGATATTGTCATCGAGCTGGGCGAGCACGTCGACAGCCCAGCTTTCGACGCGCTCTACGAAAAGGTGGTAGACACCATCCGTCAGCGGCGCAGCAACGGCGAAGCAGGCAAGGCCTACACCGAACGCGGCATGCAGAAGTTGCAGCAAGGAAAGCCCTATGAGGCGATCCAGTGGCTCGGCCGAGCTGAAGCTCTGTTAATTAAGGAGGAGTATCGCGCCGAACTGGTGATCGCGCTGATTGCAATCAGCTACGCCTATGAACGCGTGGGTCTTCTGTGGGCCGCCCGGAACAAAGCGTTAGCAGCCGTTGAGCGAACCTTGGCGGTGTTCCACGAACAGGGGGAGGTGATCCGGCCGGCTCTGCTCTCCCTGCAACGGCTTGTCTGGATCGAGCTGCAGCTTGGACGCATCCCCCACGTCCTGAGCGCGATGGTCCTCGCCAGCTTTGTTGCCTCACATTTGAAGCTGTCCGAAGACCGGCAGAACGCGTATCGCGAAGAACGGCAAAAGCAGGAGGTAGTCCTCGGCATTCACTTCCTGAACCTTCCCTTTGAGGCGCTTCCAGCCGTGGCGCGCCTGCCCGATGCGATGGAACGACTGGGGCTCATCAACGCACGGACGGCCCTGCTCTTTGCCTTTGGCCAGGAGCAGGCTCTGCGTAAGGAAGGATATATCCCTGCCGGCGAAGACTCGAATTCCATCCAGACTTTTTTCGAGCTGTGGCAGGATCAGCCCGCAGTCAAGGACATTCCGTCTCAACCAGTCCTGGTGGACGGCGCGACAAGCTTGTTGACGTCGACCATCCTTGGATCGGAACTTGTTGTTCAGACACCCAACAACGCCATCTCTTTCAGCATTGCCGAATCGCTTCTCAGTGCGCTGGAGGCTTTTCTAGCCACGAGCGATGAGCAGTATGTGCTGCCGCATCGTGAGCGCATGACGATTGTTGTCAGCGCGTCCGAACAGCTGACAGGTGCACCTCAACTCCGTTTCCCGGATGACGACGGTGGCCGCGGAGAAATCGTGCATCCAGCGAACCTGGAGTTCACGACGGCCGCTGAACGCCAAGACTACATGCGGTGGCTCCAGGACAGCCTTGTCCAAATCGTACCTCGGATGCTGGTGATACGGGACGCGCGTGTCTGGTTAGAGAAGATCGCCGGCCAGGAACGCGGTTTCTCCCGCGCCTTGGCACTAGGTGACGCTCTGACGCTGAACCGTAATGTCTTTGGTGCAACGCCGCAGCTACGCCTGACTGATTGGCTGGAGTCCGAAGACCAGAACTGGACTGTACTTCGTGATGAGCCTTGGAGGATGGAGAGGCCAGCGAGTTCGGCTAGAGTCGGCGGGCCGAACGAATCTCCCAAGTTCGGTGTTGGCCCGCCACCTGAGGATCTTATCGATAGGACGCGGTTAAAACATACAGACCGCCGCATTCTGTCTCCAATCGACATACCTCTTTGGAATCGGGCGAAGTGGCGGGCAACGCTGTTCGCCTGGTTCCCCAACGCACTACCGATGCTGGCAATCGCATTTGAGGACGGGCAGGCCGGCCAAGCGATCTTCCGGGCTTGGCGGGAGCGTTGGGGTAACGAGGATGAAGACGATGCGCTCAGGCTGGCGATCATCACGGGCATGTCCAAGAAGAATCCCGCCGAGTACGCAGTTGTCGTGGGGCCGAACCTACGCCACGTCAAGGGCCACGAGGAGAAGACCTTCGTCTTCGTATCAAGGATTAATCGCATGACGCCAACCAGCACGACCAATCTGGACACATTCATAGCAGCGAATCAAAAGGCCGGTGCCTTTCTATTGGCACCAGCCCAGTTGGGTACAGGCGCACCGACGCCATTTGTTAAATTGGCTATCACAAAACGGCACCTCCACGTGCGGCAGGCATGGCAGATTGGCGAGAATGATCCGGACGCCTCTGTATTGCACGATGATGACGAACCGATCGTTCCCGCTGGAGTGGTGGATCCTCCTGTGATTGGCGCGCTAGCGCGGATACGCGCTTTCAGGCAAGCTAATCGCCGTGGGCAATGACCCAACGGATGCTATTAGCCAAGAGAGAGACGTCAAAACGTTGGCGCGGGGTATAGCACCGTATAGAGTGTCGCATAACAAGCCACTGCACCGGACGCCCCTACGTCGCGCCGGTGAGATTGGTCGTTAGGTGGACACAGAAGTACGTGGGGGGATTTTATGGAAATAGAAATAGAAATTAAGAATAGTGGCCCTGCACTCTCTAAGGAGTTATTTGGACGGCCTGCACATATGTGCATAGGCACTGAGGTAAAAGGGCCCGATGGAATTGCATTAAAACTAGTATCGATTCGAGAAAGTCGTTCCATAGACTATCCATCCATATTCAACATGATTCTAACAATAGGAAAAGATGTAGGGGTGGGTATTATATCCGCTTGGCTATACGATAAGTTGAAGAGGCGTGCAACGAAGATATATATTGATAGAGTTGAGATTGAAATTACAGAAAATAATATAAAGCGAATATTAGTGGAGAAAATTGGGGAAAATCAATAATTTATTATTCCATTTTATCGGGCACCTAACGACAGGCTGAAGCTGACGGCTGCCCTGCGGGAGACCGTGAGGCCCTGCAGCTAAGCCTGGGCGTTAGCCGGGCCAAACGAGGATATTACATGATCGTCTATCGGGAAATCGATTTAAGTCGCACTAAGTGGACAGCTGTAGGAGGAAATTGGCTTAAACGACAAGATTCATTTTTTCACTACATAAGGGGAGTATCGCCAAACTCGTTTAATTTATTCATTTCCAATAAACAAATTCAGGATGGAGCGGTTGAAGGAACAGTTAAGGTGCATAAAGGTGGAGACAGCAGTGGTAGGCTTGTTTTCCGGTTTGGTCCCAATGGCTGTTATTACGCTGGGGTAGGAGGATACGGGCGACAATACGCTATAGTTAAACAGGTACGGGAGCGTCATCAAATTGTTTCTGTTGGTCTAGCACTTAGTGGGTCGGTTCAAGACATAAAATATAATAAACCGTATACGATCAGAGTTGAATTCGTCGGCGACAAAATCACACTAAAATCATCTGGCGTCACCGTTTTAGAAGCGTCCGACAATTGGTTTAAGGAGGGGCATATCGGATTTGACACATATGGAAGAACTCGTGTCGAGTTTTCTGATTATCATGCCTATGAGGTTCCCCCAATTGGTCACATAGTGAAAGTGTTAGAATCATTTCCATACTCACTAAAGAGAGAACTAAATTGCTTAAATAGAGAATTAATAGATGAGAATGATGTACAGCGAGTACTTTGGGCAATATTACGGTCACATTATGGCGACTTGGTAGATGAGGAAATACTTGGTAAGTTTGGGCTTAAACATTATAGGAATGATTTTGGAATCCCATCACTGGCGACTATTATAGAAGTAAAGGTTATATCGAAGTCAACAAGATTGAAAGCAGTCCAAGAAAGCCTAATGATAGATGCTGTCGGGTACTTCAAGACAATGACTAACTATCGGCATTTAATCTTTTTCATTTACAATAAGGCCAATAAATTTATCGACTCAACATTTACTAACGCATTGCGTTCTCTGGATCCCGTCGCGGCTGTTGTAATTGTACCGGGGATCAAAGCCGGCTAACTAGGTCCTGGAGCTGACGGCTGCCCTGCCAAATATATGAGGCCCCGCATCTCAAGCCTGACGTTAGACGGTCATAATGAGTTGGAGGGCAGAATGGATATGGATAAGGTTATCGGAGAATTAAAAAGAACAAGAGGGTCGATTGGATCTCATAGTTTCCCGAAGAAAAGTGGAATATATGCCTTATTTTTAAAGAAGGGATCCGATTTGAAAGGATATACCGTTCCTGATGATAACTTAATTTATATTGGGTCCACGGATAATTTGGCAGAAAGGGCACAGGAAAACCATTTCAACTCTGATAGCACTGGTTTTTCCACTCTTCGTAGGACTATAGGGGCAATAATGAAGGAAGTTTTTAGTTTAAAATCAATTCCAAGAAGCCATGGGATATCAGAAACCAATTATAAGAATTATAAATTTATTGCAACTGGAGAGAGATTGCTGACTGATTGGATGAGAAATAATTTGGAAATTGGTTATTACTCTGTTTTTGAAGATTATGAAAAAATTGAAAAGGAAATGCTGAAATCTCTGCGTCCAATATTAAATTTAAAAGGGTGTGATAATCACTACAAAAAACAAATTATGGCGTTGAGAAAAATATGTTCAGAGGAAGCAAAAAGAAATCGTGCCGTCTAACCACAGGCTGGAGCTTACGGCTGCCCTGCGGGAGAGCATGAGGCCCCGCAGCTCAGCCTGAACGTTAGCCAGACCCAAACCGTGGGGAAAGTCTAATGACAAAACAAAATAAAAAAAGGGAAGCGCCGAAATTATTTGGTCCACGTGAGGACTGGCAACACAATGCTTGTATAAATTATGCCCAAGATTCCTGGGACCTTTATGCCATGGGGTATAAAGAAGCCGGAAACATTTTGGTTGAAAACATCAAGGTGACGCAAAGCCATCAAGACATGTTGGTGTACCCGATCATATATTTATACAGGCAATATCTCGAGTTGCGTTTAAAGATTATTCTCCGTGATTCCAGAATACTTCTAGATGAAAATGTGGATATCCAAATGACTCATAATTTAAATGATTTATGGGGAGATACAAGAAAACTTATAAGAATAATCTTTAAAGGGGACGACATAACACCGTTGAATGTTGTTGGAAAAATTATTATAGAATTTAATAGCATGGATCCGGAATCAATGGCTTTTAGGTATCCTGTTGACAAAAATGGTGAAAATTTGTTGCCTGATATTAAACATATAAATATAGTTCAGTTTCAAGAAAGATTTAGCGAAGTTGTAGATCTAATGGAAGGGGTTACAGGTGCTGTTGCAGAATACATTTCATATAAGGCAGAAATGAACCAAAATTATTATTAGGGCTGGCTAACCACAGGCTGGAGCTGACGGCTGCCCTGCGGGGAATCCTGAGGCCCCGCAGCCAGCCTGAACGTTAGCCAGACGAAAGGTCGATGTAGGAACTGGAAAAGCTCCTCTATGGAGGATGCGATGACGCAACCATTCGAGACGACGTTCATTCTGTTTGCGGACATGCTGGGCTTTGCCGCTCTCGTCGAGAGGGAAGGTGACGAGCTCAACGAACTTAATCCGATCTTTACCGGCGTTGAACTGTATTCGCCATCCCCTGCGGAAAGCCTGCTTGGATACCGCTTTATCAATTTTCATCGTTGCCTCAACCAGGCTCGCGTGCGCCTCCAGGAGATGGGCGCCGGTACCGCAATTGTATTTTCCGACTCGGCATTTTTCCGAATAGAGACGCTCGATAATGCGATTCATCTCGCGCGCACGCTGATGTTCGAACTCGTCACCAGCGAGACGCCTGTCCGCATGGGTCTTGCCCGCGGCTCGTACCGTATGCTGCGATTCCTCACGGACTCGTCCTCTCACGTGTCCTTTCACATGTCGCAGTTCCTAGGAACCGGTATCGTCCGTGCGTACCAGACCGAACGCTGCGGCGTCCCGGGCCTGAGAATCCTGCTGCATCCAGACCTCGAGCCCTTGCTGGATAAGAAGGCCTTGCGAATCGTTCCTGTGAAGCCCAGCGAGAAGATGCGGCTGAATGTCCAATCTGAAGTCAACTACCTAGGCGCAACAGACAATCATTTGGGTCAAGATTTCGAGGATTGCATTCAGTTCGACTGCTTGCGATGGATGATGGGCGTCACGGATGAACCGCTTCAATACCATTATGTCGAGACATTCAATGCCTGGAACATAATGCGCGCACAGCTCGGGCGCGCTCCGTATCCATGGGAGAAGTTCTTGGATCGTGACGAATACGACTACATGCATGGAATTCGTGAGCGACCTTCGGCAAGTTAGTGACATACGGCCGGCTAACAACGGCTTGCACCCGACGGCGCTGGACGCGGTCGCGCAGCGCCGCGGGTGAAGCCGATCGTTAGACCGTCTAGATTTTAGATAAATAGGAGGAGAAGATGGGCACTTGCTTCGTGATACAACCGTTCGATGGCGGTGCCTTTGATAAAAGATATGATGATGTTTTCATTCCTGCAATAAATGCCGCTGGAATGGAGCCATATCGTGTTGATCGCGATCCATCGGTTGCGATTCCAATCGAAAATATAGAGGAAGGCATACGGCAAGCTGATGCCTGCTTGGCAGATATCTCCACCATGAATCCAAATGTTTGGTTTGAGCTAGGATACGCAATAGCTGCGGGGAAAGATGTCGTATTGGTTTGCTCTTATGATCCTGACAGGCGATTCCCATTTGATGTACAGCATAGGAGCATTATAATTTATCGCACTGAATCAGCACGTGATTTTAAAGATTTGGAAAATAAAATAGCTTCTAAATTAAAGGCTATTCTTGTAAAAGAAGAGAGCATAGAAAACGTCAAGGACATATCACCAATTGCAGATGTTGAAGGGTTGTCGCAACATGAGATGGTTGCCTTGGTAGCGGTTGGTGCAAACATAGAAAACCCTGGAGATACTGTGTCAGCACACATAATTAGGAACGACATGACGAAGGCTGGTTATACAAAGATTGCGGTCACACTTGCATTGTCGACTCTATTAAGGAAAAGCTTGTTAGATCATGAACAAATAGAAGATAATTTTGGAAATTCATACACTAGTTATACTATTACAAAAACAGGAATGGATTGGTTGTTGGAAAATCAAGACAAATTGATACTTCAGCATAAATCTACTCAACATGTGAAGGGTTCAGGAGAAGATGATATCCCATTTTAATCTGCGCAGCATAACCATAGGCTGGAGCTGACGGCTGCCCTGCGGGAGAGCATAAGCCCTGCAGTTCAACCTGAGCGTTATGTGGGCAATTAGAGACAACGTGAGAGCATATGGTCAAAATAGGTAGAAATGACCCATGTCCATGCGGCAGCAACAAGAAGTTCAAGAAGTGCTGTTTCGACAAGAAACCGCGGGAACGAATCGTAATGGTGGGGTCGCCTGAACCTCTTCGCGGCGTTCACTACGACAAAGATAAAATGGAGTTCAAGGGACTGACCGACGATGGTCGCTTAATTGAACCAGAAGTGACGTTTAGTCAAACCCATTATACCGGCCAATCAGGGAAGGGAAAAGTCATCAGCCGTGTTCAAGACAAGGTTATCCCTAATGACGCCGATCTGATGAGATATTTGTCATCATCGTTCGATCTGATCATTGCCGTCGATACGAATACAAAAGTCATTGGATGCGAAACTGTGTCAGTAACCGGTGTTGTCCATTGCGTTGTTCACGACAATCGTGATCATGACAGCTATTACGTGGACTTCCCGTGGCATGGGGCGATTCTGTTTCGGAACTGCCCGAGGGAGTTGCCTTCTGAAAAATTCGGATGGATGACGGTGATACAAGAAATTAATCGAAATCCGCTAAATAAAGTGAAACGGATTGCTATAGTAACAGATCACGACTTGGACAACCATACGTCATATAACAGAAAAAAAATACCAATTTTCAGGGACTTCCACTTGCCGGACAATTTTATACTAATTTATGGGAGGGGTGATGGGCCGAACCAAAACCTCTTGAATTATGTCGTGAAACAATGCGACAAGGAATCAACAGAGGTAATAAAGGAAATAGAGAAAAACGGTTATTACCAGTATGGTGATAAAAAATTCCCAATCGACCAAATCCCAGTGCCTAGCTTGTAGACGGGCAGAGAGGTCCGTGGCCCATTTTGGCCCCTTCCTGATCCCCCCTCGCACGGTGTAATTTCGAATTACACTTGTTGAACTGCCGGGAGACGACTCACACGAAGGTCGGGTTTCCTACCAATGAGATCCGGCCTATTTCTATGGAGCAAACAAGGATCTGATCTTGGCTCCCAATATAAAAGGAGCTCCCTACCGGATTTTCTTCAAGAGTTCTGACGGCGTTACATCCAACCCTCTTGCTATAGAGACCACGTTCTTGAGGCCGACGTTCCTCGCCCCTCGTTCCACATCCGCGAAGTAGGTCCGGTGAATTCCGACTCGCGCGGCCGCTTCCTCCTGCGATATCCCCATTTCCCGTCGTCGCTTCTGAATGGCAAGCCCAAATGCCATCAGGACAGGATCACGGCCGTCGGCCTTCTCTTTCCGCATAGGGGCATCTTGCGGACGTGCTGCTTATCGGTCTACATGCTATCAGTGACAATATATTTCCGGGGTGCTACGCTCGTTCCCAAGGATCCGCATATATTTGCCTCAGACGATACATCTCGAACGCAAGCCGAGGAAGAATAACACCCGGCTGGAAAGATGGCGCGGATTCTCCTGCGAGAGGCGATCGCAGCATGGGGGGGAGAAGGGGATGAGTTTGAAGGAGTAAGAAGTTCAGAGAAGGGAGGATCCCATGCTCCAGTCCTGGAGGGATCAACTTCTGGACAACTTGGAGGAGTGCCGTCCGGATCTCCTGGCATTATTGAAGGCGAAGGGGACGTTGGAGCAGTACCTCGAGACGAAGGAAGATCAGGCGATCGAAATGGCGAAGCGCTTGAAAAAAGACGGCCTCGACGAGGATCAGGTGGTGGAACTGGTGATCGACAGTCTGTTTCTTCGAGAGATCGACGAACCGGAGGACGACGAGAAAGAGGACGGAGACCTCGGAGAGGAGTCATCTGCGTCTCGGGGTACTCAATTGCGATTCGAGGAGAATAGGGATGATATTTTGAAAAAGGATTATGGGTGTTACTTGGCAAACTCAGGAGTGTTAATAAATTCGGCACATTATTTTTATTCCGTACCAGTAGACCATATATCTATATTGGACATAAATATGTTCTCTATGTCGTCAGTGATTAAAATAGAAGGTAAGGAATATGCGGTAACATTTGATTTTGATGAATATTTCTTATGGAAGATAATGGAATTGGCTCAGGATAATGTCATATCTGCGTTTCAGGCTGGATTGAAGAAAGGTTTAAAGCCACCCCACACGATAGATTTTCCAGAGATATTTTATGTTGGGATACATGCTGTAATGGGTAATCCGCAGATTGGCATGTATGAACAGTTTATTCCTTTTAATATTAAAGCTGTTATTTCTGCTTGATGTGTATCAGGTATATTCATCCATTGGAATAAATGCCATGAGCGGGGGGATCGCGTAACGGACCTATTTGAGAAGGGCGATCCCGGCCTCAATGGGAGTCGCGGTACTCTTGGGCCGCTAATAATGCGGTGATCCGCGATGAAGACAATTGGCACCCAACCGATCGGACCAGATCGTCGCTTTTCCAGGGTTTGGTTCGGCGCGGGGGCTGATCTCAAATGCAAGGCATTCCGCGTAGCGAAGGAATTTGCACGTAAACGGGGGTAAACGCTAATTACGACTCACCGGAGGAGCCGACGCATTGCACGCTGTCCCTTCTCGTTACGCTATGATTGGGAGATCTGGCGATTGGTGGTCTGAGATTTTCGTCTATGTTTTCCATCTTTTCTCTCGGAAATCAGTTTGCATATGATTTCTGACCGCAGTACATTCACCTAATATCTCCACCGAGCCTTTTCTCCGGTGCCGCTCAAGGTCGAAACGTTGACGATCAGGCTGGATCCTGGGGCCAGAAGATGTTACGTGCCACTGCCGAGCGGAAACGCCTAATGCTGCCAACATGGTCGATGTGATGATCTTGGAGTACACGAAGCGTCACGAGCCTGAAGTCATTTCGGAATTATCGAAACCTTCCCTCGGGAAGACGACCATATGAAAGACTTCCTGACGCTGACCATATATCCTCAACAGATAGGGGTCCCCCCATGAAAACCGTCCGTGACGCATGCGTCCTGCAGCCCAATGCCCTCGAGATCCGGGTCAGCGACCAGATCGAGCAGTTGGACCAGATCATCGCGGAAGAGGGCGACGGGCGGGCGTTCTTCGACAAGACCCACATCACCCAAGGCATGCGGGCCCTCATCCACGAGGGGTTTGCCCGCCTCGCCGGAAAATCAACGCAAGCGGTCTTCCACCTAAAGCAGGCGATGGGTGGCGGCAAGACCCACCTCATGGTGGGATTCGGACTGCTTGCCCGGCACGAAAAACTCCGCACTGCCTACTGCTCCGACGTTCCTTGTCAGAAGGATTTCAAGACGGCGAGGGTCGCGGCCTTCAACGGTAGGAATACGCCGGATCACTACTTCTGGGGGGAGATTGCCCACCAACTCGATCGCCCGGAGGTCTTCAAAAAGTTCTGGGAGTCCGGCCCAAAGGCTCCGGACGAGAAAGCCTGGCTGGCATTATTCGACGTCCCCGAGCCGGTCCTGATCCTTCTCGACGAGATGCCGCCCTACTTCCACTACCTTGATACACAGAAGATCGGCGGTGGCACCGTGGCAGACGTCGCGACGCGCGCCTTCGCCGGCCTGCTCACGGCAGCCGGGAAAAAGAAGAACGTCTGTATTGTGGTCTCTGACCTGACCACTACCTACGACACCGGTCTGAACCTCATCAACAGGGCGCTACGAGATGCGACGGCGGAACTCGGACGCGCTGAGCGGAACATCACGCCGGTCGACCTCGCCGGAAACGAGATATACGACATCCTCCGAAAGCGGCTATTCAAGAAACTACCCGCCGACGCCGTGATCGGCGACGTGTCCTCCGCCTACGGCAAGTCTCTTTCCGAAGCCACGAAGGCTAAGGTCATCAGCCGCAGCGCAGAGGCCATTGCAGATGAAATCGCCTCTACCTATCCGTTCCATCCCCGCCTGAAGAACCTCGTCGCCCTGTTCAAGGAGAACGAGAAGTTCAAGCAGACCCGAGGATTGATGGAGCTTACATCGCGCCTCCTCAAGTCGGTCTGGGAGCGCAAGGACAACGACGTCCACCTGATCGGCCCCCAGCACTTCGACCTTTCCATACCCGAAGTCCGGGAGAAGATCGCCGAGATATCCGAGATGCGGGACGTCATCGCCAAGGATCTCTGGGACGTGAACTCCTCAGCGCACGCACAGATCATTGACCTCAATAACGGGAACGACGCAGCGGCGCAAGTTGGCGCGCTCCTGCTTACCGCCAGCCTCTCAACGGCCGTCAACGCCGTGAAGGGACTCACCCGGGAGGAGATGCTCGAATGCCTCGTCGGTCCGCTGCGGGAGGCCGCCGACTTCACCAAGGCGTTCGAGGTGCTCGAAACACAGGCGTGGTACCTCCACCATACGCCGGAGGAGAAGTATTATTTCGATCGGCAGGAGAACCTCACTAAACTGCTCCAGAGCATCGCCCAGGATGCCCCCGAAAACCAGGTGGAGGGTCTCATCCGGGACCGGCTCACCCGGATGTTCAAACCTGCCCGCCGAACAGCCTATTCGGATGTTCTACCTCTTCCCAAGGTCGACGATATCGTCGAGAAGGTCCGGAAGGAACGGGTCTTGCTCATCATCAGCCCAGACTCGAAGATCCCTCCCGAGGAGGTCGCGCGCTTGTTCTCCAGTCTTACCGAGAAAAATAACGTGTGCGTCTTGACGGGCGACAAGACGCAGATGGGAAGCGTCGAGAAGGCCGCGCGCCAGGTATTTGCGGCCGAGAAGGCGGAGAAACGCATCGACAAGATCCACCCGCAGCGCGAGGAACTGGAGAAGAAGCAAGGCCAGTTCGAACAGGACTTAAACACGACCATCCTTAGCTTGTTCGACAAGGTCCTGCATCCGGTCCAGCGCGCCGACAAACCGGCCGAATTGCGGTCCAGGCCGCTCGACATGACGCGGGACACGAACAAGCCTTTCAACGGGGAGGAGCAGGTCGAGAAGACCCTCACGGGCAACCCGATCAAGCTCATCCTCGATGTCGGGAAGGAATTCGACGCAATCCGCAGTAAGGCGGAGGACCTCCTCTGGCCGATGCTCGGGGACGACGTCCGCTGGAACGATGCAGTCGATGCGGCAGAGGCCCAGGCGGGGATGTACTGGCTACCACCCAAGGGGCTGGAGCAAGTCAAGACAATGGCGTGCACCCGGGGGCTCTGGGAGGACCTCGGGAATGGTTACGTCACCAAGAAACCGAAAAAAAAGAAGACCTCCGTGCAGGTGAGCGAGGAGACGCAGCGCGACGACGCCGGCGTCATCCGCCTTCGGGTCAACCCCCAGAACGCCGGACCGGCTCCCAAGATCCACTACGCGGAAGACAGCATCGCATCCACGTCCAGCCCTGTGCTGTCGGATACATCGCTCGCCACGAAGGCGTTGCGGGTGAGTTTTCTCGTGGTGGACCCTTCCAGTCAATTTGATACAGGAGATGTCCAGACCTGGGTGGGGAAACCTGTCCTACGGAACCGCCTCGACGAGTCCGGGAGGAAACGGAAGGTCGAACTGTTCGTGGCTCCGAAGGGGAACATACGATACACGCTCGATGGCAGCGAGCCCCGGAACGGGACGCCTTATTCCGGGGCGTTTGAGATCGGGAACGGAGAAACGAGAGTTCTGGTCTTTGCCGAGGCGGACAAACTGGAGGCAAAGGCGGAATTCCGATTCCCGGCGAAGAGCGAGAAGGGCGCCGTTATCGACGACGCAAAGCCTGCCGTACTGGTCGGTCCGCCGACGAAAAAACGCCTCGACTCCCGGGAGAAGACGTTCCGGGGGCTGACCGAGGCCAAGGCAAAATCGGTTGGGTTCGAGCAAGTTGACATCATGATCGGGAGCGGGACACAGGTCGCCAACATCACGTTGGGGGAATTTCGCGTCGAGGCCGAGTACGTCGAGAAGATCCTTGAATCCATCATGGTCAAGTTCGACGCCCAGACGCCGGTAACGTTGCGATTCCGGAAGGCGTACTTCAACTCCGGCCACGACCTGAAGCAGTTCGCCGAGACGCTAGGTATCGAAATCGGGAAGACGGAGGTCGAACAGTAGTGGCGAAGAAGGTCGTAACGGTCGATTTCGGGGCGCCGGAGGAGTCCGGCGCGCATCTCTTCCGTGTCGAGATCCCAGCGGCGAGAAATGGTGATGTCCGCATCATCGAGGACTACGGGTATCACGGCGGAGAGCGCGGGTTGCCTACCGAAGAAGTACGGGCAGTTCTTCCCCGGAATATCTGGTCTTCCATCGCCGAGGCATCGCGAAAGGATTTCAACGAGCGGTTGAAGGAACGGAAGCTGACAACCAGCCGCTGGAAAGTCGGGGTGAACAAGGTCGACCGGCTTCTCGGGAAAGAACTGTGTGTCCTGGCTTGGGCTGCCGAGCAAGAAGCAACGGACGAGAGCAAGACCCCTGTTATTTGCTCCAAATGGTCGGCGCTTCGTCCGGAAGAGCGTTGGTGGCTATTTTCCATGACGGCGGCTGAAGGCGGCCTGGCCGAAGACATGGAACGGGGCTGGCGCAAGGCACTCTTCTTCGCTCTCTCCGACGGCCGTGTGGACACGAGGATTGCCAGCAAGCGCCGGAAGGCCGCGCAGGCCATCGAGGATGTCCAGCTCTCGCTCCTTTTAAGGATGGGTACATGACAGATTGCGGCAAGGCCGTCCCCTTCTCCCTGAAAGACGCTCCGGCGCTCATCGAACACGTTTTTCCGGCGCAGAAGGTTTCCATCGAAGCATATAAGGAGCAGATGGCCAACCTCGGTAAAACCCTTACAACCATTGGGAGTTACTGGAAAGGCCGCAAGCCGTTGATTATGAACAAGTCGTGTATCCTCGGGGCGTTACTTCCTGCGACAAGCGACCAGAAGCGGGATCTGGAAATTTTCGAGAAGTTGATGGGTATGGACGATGAGTCGTTCGTCGTCCGTATTGGACGGATCAAACCAAAGGATATCGTAGAGCGGGTAATGCTGAAGAACATCGGGCAATACTTCGTGGTCGAGCCGGAAGGTTCGCTTCCCAAGGACGCCCCTTTTCGAATTGCTGACCATCCGCAGGAGAACAGGAAACTTCCAAAGATCAAATGGCGGGAAGACGTTTCTGAGCTCGAACGGCGGAGGATTGAAGCGCTCGCGCTTCCGCCCCTTTCCTATCACGATTTGGTCGATAACAAGACGACGCTTCGCCCCGAGTCGTGTGGTGACGAGGTGCACGCCCACATCTGGGATGATGTGAACACCCACCTTGTGACGGATGCCCATTCATTTCCAGAACTTGTAGAACAACTCGGCATAATGCGATTTGGACATCGTCCGCGTCTTGCTGATACTTTCTGTGGCTCGGGGCAGATTCCATTCGAGGCGGCACGCATGGGATGGGATGTGTACGCGTCCGACTTGAACCCGGTTGCGTGCATGCTTACGTGGGGCGCCTTCAATATCGTTGGGGCTTCCCCTATAAGGCGGGAACGACTGGAAAAAGCACAAAAGGAACTGTGTCGTAGGGTCCAGACTGAAATCGACCGGCTAAAAATAGAAAATGACAGGGAGGGATGGCAGGCAAAGTCCTACCTCTACTGCTTGGAAGTCATCTGTCCACAAACGGGATGGGCTGTACCGATGCTCTCAACATTGGTAATAGGCCAAGTTTCTCAAACTATCGCCTGCCTCGTTCCAGATCCCAAGAACAAACGTTACAAAATTGAGATCGTGACTGGCGCAACCGACACGCGAATGAAAGCCGCAGAGAAGGGGACTGTCGTCGACGGTGCCCTAGAACACACCGTCGGGGCGAAGGTATACCGAACGAAGATATCGACACTCCGGGGCGACTACTCTGCGGAGAATGGAACAACAAAGAACCGGCTCCGGTTCTGGGATAAGTCGGATACCGTCTTCCAAGAGACCGACATCTACCGTGAGCGGCTCTACTGCATCCAGTGGCAAAAGAAACCTAAAGACGGGCGCAAGCGGGGAGAATCAGAGTTTCGAGCGGTGAACGCGGAGGACCTCGTACGGGAAAAGAAAGTCATCGATAATGTTTCCTCGCACCTGGCCGAGTGGCAGGAGAAGGGCTGGGTGCCGGATATGGTCATCGAACCGGGGGACAAAACCGACGAACCAATCCGCACTCGCGGTTGGACCCATTGGCATCATCTTTTCAACCCGAGGCAGTTGCTTTACGCGGCTTTGACGAAAAAGACGATTCTTGAACTCGACGAAGCAGGTCTGGCCTTGTTTTTTTCAAAAATGTTGGATTGGAACAACAGGCTATGCCGCTGGAATCCAAGATGGGAAAAGACAGAGCAATTATTTTATAATCAGGCGCTAAATACGTTCGTCAACTTTGGCGTCCGATCTTTCCGCTTTGTATCGGACACTCTGCGGGACGGTGCGAAGTCATTTCCCCTGGAAGTGTCGGGTTCCGTTGGTTGCCACCCTGCGGATATGTTGACATCCGCACATGATGTCTACGTCACTGACCCTCCTTACGGCGACGCGGTGAAGTACGAGGAGATCCTCGAATTCTTCATCGCATGGCTCCGCAAGAATCCGCCCCGAGAATTCTCCGGCTGGACGTGGGATTCACGGCGTTCCCTTGCCATCAAGGGGGAAGACGAGGCCTTTCGTCGCGGGATGGTTGCCAGCTATAAGCGGATGACCGAATTGATGCCGGACAACGGCATTCAGATCATCATGTTCACGCATCAGTCCGGTTCCATCTGGGCAGATATGGCAAACATTGTGTGGGCGTCCGGCCTTCAGGTAACCGCCGCTTGGTACGTTGTTACCGAGACCGACAGTGCCATTCGAGGTGCAGGTTCGTTCGTCAAAGGCACAGTCTTGCTAGTACTTCGCAAGCGACTCGGGGTGAAAAGATCATCTCGGGACGACCTCGCGATGGACATCCAAGATGAGGTCGAAGAGCAGGTCCGCATTCTGACCGGTCTTAATCAAGAGGTGAAGGTACGCAACCGGGACGAGAACCTCTTTTCCGACGCCGACCTCCAGATGGCCGGATACGCCGCTGCTCTTCGAGTCCTGACCCGTTGTGCTGTAATCGACGGCAAGGACATGGGTGTCGAGGCATTGCGGCCACGGGTAAAAGGGCAAACCACATTCGTTGACGATCTTATCACCTTCGCCGTCGAGACCGCTAACGGCTGCCTCGTCCCTCAAGGCATCGATAAAGGCCACTGGGACAAACTCCTGCCTTCGGAGCGGTTCTACCTGAAGATGCTTGACATCGAAGCACAGGGGTACAAGACGCTTGATAACTACCAGAACTTTGCCAAGGCATTCAAAGTAAAGGACTTCCGGCCATGCATGGCAAGTGAACGCGCCAACGCGGCACGACTCAAGAGCGCTGCCGAATTAGGGCGCGCGGAGATGGCGGGCGATTCGGAGTTCGCCAATTCCACTCTTCGAGGAGTCCTCTATGCTCTGATGGAGCTCCAGAAGGACGTCGATGTCGACGGCGACGAGGTGGTGAAGCACCTCTCCTACAACGTCCCCGACTTCTTCAACCAGCGGGACGGGATCGTCGAGATCTCAGATTACCTCGCCAGAAAACTCGAAGGCATACGCCCCGAGGAAGCCAGCGCCGCCCGCGTCCTGCGGGATCTGATCCGCCACCAGAGAGTGTGACTAGATGAGCGATCTCAACCGGTTCTCATCGCGTCGGGAACGCCTCGACAAGGTGTTTCTGGCCGATCGGCTGAGGGGTGCACGCTCCTACCGGCGGATCGCCGGCTATTTCCGCAGCTCCATCTTTGAACTCGTTGGTGAAGAGATCTCCTCTATCCCCGATGTCCGGATCCTATGCAACAGTGAACTCGACGTCGTCGACATCGCGGTATCGAAGGCGGTCAGGGACGCGGCGCTCAAGGAAAAATGGAATCAGGTCCCGGTCGAGACTGAGGCCCTCCTTTACCGGGAGCAGTATCGGAAACTCCACGCGATCCTGACCAACGGCAACGTTCAGATCCGCGTCGTCCCTAAGAACAAAGTGTTCCTTCACGGCAAGGCTGGAGTGATCGAACTTCCCGACGGAAGGAAGACCTCCTTCCTCGGCTCCATCAACGAAACGAAAAGTGCCTTCACGGATAACTACGAGATCCTCTGGGAGGATCCGTCGCCAGAAGGCGTCCAGTGGGTCGAGGAGGAGTTCGAGGCGCTCTGGGCCGATTCACACGCGCTCCCCGACGCCATCGTCGAGGAGGTTCGGCGTGTAGCCGACCGTGTCGAAGTCCGGTTCGAGGATGTCCCTGCCGCCGAGATGCCGGCGGCGGCCATAGTTGAGGCACCCATCTACAGGGGCGGCGAGCAACTCCAGCCGTGGCAGAGGGCCTTCGTGGCGTTGTTCCTGGAGCACCGGGAGATGTACGGGAGGGCCCGCCTGCTTCTCGCGGACGAGGTCGGGTTGGGGAAGACACTTTCCATGGCCGCTGCGGCGATGGTGTCGGCCTTGCTCGGAGACGGCCCGGTACTTATCCTTTGCCCGTCCACGCTGACATTCCAGTGGCAGGTCGAACTGAAGGACCGGCTCGGCATTCCGAGCGCTGTATGGGTCTCCAACAAGAAGGTGTGGGTCGACCCCGACGGCCACATCATCCGGACGACCGGCGCCCGTGACGTCGTCCGTTGCCCGTACCAAGTCGCCATCGTTTCAACGGGACTCATCTTTGCCCATGGTAGCGACGAAAGAGAGGCGCTCTTGGGCCGCAGGTACGGGACGGTCGTCCTCGACGAGTCCCACAGGGCTCGGCGCCGGGGAGGGCTCGGAGACAAGAAGGACCAGCCCAATTACCTGCTCGATTTCATGTTCCGGGTGGCTCCGAAGACGAAAAACCTCATCCTGGGTACCGCCACCCCGATACAGACCGAAGTCCGGGAGCTGTGGGATCTGCTCGCCATTCTGAACTCCGGGGTTGAATTCGTCCTCGGCAGGGAAATCGTCAGCGTCTGGGCCAAGCACGATCGCGCCCTTCCTTTCGTCAAGGGAGAAGCCATCCCCGCCGATGAGAGAGAAGCCTGGGAGCTCCTTCGCAATCCGCTGCCGCCTCCTGCGGAAACATACACGCTGCGCTCCCAGATGGGTATCGATGCCAAAACCTTCTTCTCTGACCGTTCCTTCATGGAATTAGGATTCGTGGAGCAGGAGGAAGTCCGAAAGACGATGGAGCCTGGATATTTCAGGGAGAACAACCCGATTCTCCGGCATACGATTCTCCGTCGGCGGGACGTACTGGAGGAGCAGGGTCTTCTCCCGAAGATCGCTGTCGATGTCCACCCGGATCCAAAACTCGGAGCGACGGCGTATCCGGGGCAGAACTTCGTTCTCGACGACCGCGGCGTATGCCTCGGCCTGATGACGAACCATCCCTTCGACCAGGCGTACCGGGCAGCCGAGGATTTCACAGAATCCCTCCGCAAGCGCACGCACGCTGCTGGGTTCATGAAAACGCTCCTGCTCCAGCGGATCTGTTCGAGCTTCGAATCCGGCAGGAAGACCGCCGAAAAAATGCTCAAGAAGGAACTGATCGAAGACGAGGAAAACCCGGAGAAGTTGAACGAGGATATCGGTGTCCTTACGGAGACCGAAGCAGGATACCTCCAGACGATCGTCGAAGAACTATCACGTCCCGAGGCCCGGGATCCCAAGCTCGGGGCCGTGAAATACTTCCTTAGCGAGTATCGAACCGAGGAAAAGACTTGGCTTGAGCACGGGTGCATCATCTTCAGCCAGTATTACGACACCGTGTACTGGGTCGCTTCCGAGCTGGCGAAGGATTGGCCGGAAGAAACGGTGGCCGTCTACGCCGGAACGGGGAAAAGCGGCCTGTTCCGGGGGAGCCAATTCGTCAACGTCAACCGCGAGCAGATCAAGGCGGCGGTAAAGAAGCGAGAGATACGGTTGCTCGTCGCAACTGACGCCGCCTGCGAGGGACTAAATCTCCAGGCCTTGGGGACGCTGATCAACATCGACCTGCCGTGGAACCCATCCCGACTTGAACAGCGCCTCGGCCGCATCAAGCGGATAGGGCAGGCGCGCACGACGGTCGATATGCTCAACCTCGTCTACCACGACACCCAGGACGAGAAGGTCTACTCCGTCCTCTCCCGGCGCCTGAAAGACAAGTTCGACATCTTCGGTGGCCTGCCGGACACCATTGAGGATGAGTGGATCGAGGACGTGGGGGAACTCGAAGCCCGAGTCGATCAGTACATCCACGAGAGGGACCAGGCCAAGAACGCCTTCGAACTACGGTATGAAGGAACCATCGCGCCGGACAACAACCGGTGGGAGTTGTGCGCCAAGGTACTTTCGAGGAAAGACGTGGTGGATAGGTTGTCAGAGGCGTGGTAGACGATTCCCGAACGGATGGAGTGATGCGCATGTCCAGACCCGCCGCGCTCGTTAGCCAGCACCTGGAAAAGGTCTCCCTTATAGCCCACCAGTAGGAGGTGATGACTTTTTTCCCCGCCTACGCGTTGGAAGTCCCATGTTAGCCAATGTCCTGTCAACAATCTCGTCGAGATCGAATGGCCTCTTCTGCCGCGATAGGACTTCCGCGAGCGGATCGCGGGCATATCGCTCCATGAATGTGTCCAGATCCTTCTTGCGAAATAACAGTTGTCCTCCAGGCGGTCTGTAATGCCGGATCTCCGGTAGAAGCCGCCTGAGCCATCGGGGAGAACGTGCAAGGTAAGCAGCAGCCTGGGAAAGGGATAGGAAGCCAGTTTCACTAACATCCAACAGAATGAAAGGCATCCCTTGAGGGATGCCGTACTTCATTCTCATTTCTTCCAGACGATTTAACGAACTGATAAGACGTTCCCCGGGAAGGGGTAGCGGAAGATCTCTTCGTTTATTACCCATCCTCCCACCTCCAATATTCAAATCACCCCAAGTAAATATTTCCTATTGCCGATCTGATATTAGTCAACCACGTGCTTTCCTGCCAGAATAGTCGATAGGGAAAAGTCCATACATATGACAAGAGGGCTATCCTCGCCGTGCTTCCCCCCGGATTTCCTCATATAGAACGCCGCTACGGAGGTGGCGATGAAACAGCGCTCCCCTCGCCCACGATCCACGAAGCCCCTTTCGAATTCCTGGAACAGGAAGATCCGGAAAGTGATAAAGGAAACCGTGAGGGATCAGAAGGAACGGGAACAAATCACCAAGTTGTTGAACCGCGAAAAAATGAAAATCGCCTTGGCCTCATTACTCGCGGAAATCAAGAAGCATCCCAAGCAAGAGGATGACTCTGAGAATGATCGGCTATGGCTGATACGGAGCGTCCTGAAATACTGCGTCATCTCACAAAATATGCCGAAGGATATCCCGGCTTGCTTGTGGAGCCCGAAGGCGCTCACAAAGGTCGCCGTTCAAACAGAAGAACTTGCCGCGCAGTTTGTCGATATCTCAAAAGTTGGGCTGTTTATCAAATATCCCGTTGGAGAGGACAAACACGTTGATTTCGGCGAAGTAGCGAAACTTCTTGTCTGGCTTTCCGAGAATCTCCAATCCATTGCCTCGAATCCGGAAACACTCCAAATTATTAGGGCGGGAATATTCCCCAATCTCAAACCTGGACAGGGGAACAGACCGGACCTCCGGGTTTGGCGCCTCGTACATGGCTTGGCAACGATCTTCTTTAGAAGGTTCGGGAGCCCATGTTATAGGATCGTCGCCACATTCAACAACGCCGTCTTCAAGGACGTGAGGGACGAATCGGATGTGGCAAAGATCCACGCTTTGATGAGGGCCACGGGACGGATCCCAACACCACTCCCGTGGTCTGAGGATATGCAGCCACCCATTTAATCCTCCCGTAATTCTCCTTCCGCAACAGAATTACCGAAGCAAATCGGTTTCCTCCTGACATTTATGACTTTCTCGTCCTACAGGCGTATACGGAAGCATCCTTTGGTTCCGGGAGGGTCAATGAGCAACAAAACGATCCAGAGATTGGTCAGGGTTTCAGATTTCGCGACCCGTATCGACATCACGGTTCCCACCGCCTATTTGTGGATTCGCTCGGGGCGCCTGCGGGTGGTTCGATTCGGAAGAAATCTGCGGATCACCGAAAAGGAGATCCGGGATTTCCTACGCCGAGAAAGTCATTATCGGGATCCCGTTGAGTGATGATAGCGGGCCACCTTTGTCATATTGAACGACCGCAGGGGGTGTGTAGGTGACCGAGATCCTCCGCGATGACCTACTGAAAGACGACCTCGAGGAGATCGACTTGGAAGCCGTTGCACCATCCCTTCCACGCGAAGGGAACGGTCGGACGAAGGCGTCATCAGGGGGACCGTCAACGAATGTCGGAGAAGGAACCCCGCTGGTTCTCGACCCTTTGGCCCCGTTGAATTGTGCGCGGGCATACATTATCCGGAAGCACACCCGAGAAGGGATGCCGGTTCTCATACATCATCGGGGTGAATTCTCCTCATGGACTGGACAGGACTTCAGGACAGTATCGGATGGGGAAATCCGATGCGCTCTGTGGGGCTTCCTCGATGGGGCGGCCAAGTGGAATAAGGGAGGGATCGGCCCGTTCAAACCGAACAAAGTACGGATCGGGGACATCCTCGACGCGCTCCGGGCGGCCGCGAACGTGCCGGAGACTGTGGAACCGCCCGCCTTCCTCGACGCGTCCGAGAAGGACGCGCGAAACTTCCTCGCGCTACACAACGGCTTGCTCGACGTGATTTCCCGAAAACTCATCGCGCACACGCCCCGATTTTTTAACCGAGGGAGTGCGGACTACGACTTCGATCCGGCGGCGACCTGTCCGATTTGGGAGAAGTCCCTCGACGACTGGTTCGACGACGACCTTGAATCCCGCAACACGCTGGAGGAGATCCTCGGGCTGTTACTGATCCAGGAAACGAAGTACCACAAACTTTTCCTCCTGGTCGGCCCGAGACGGTCGGGCAAAGGAACCTTCGGACGGCTGATACCGAAACTACTTGGGCCGCGGAACGTCGTTACGCCGACGATGGCGAACCTCGGCGACCATTTCGGCCTTCAGGACGCTATCGGTAAATCCGTCGCGGTCATCGGGGACGCGCGGCTAAAAGCCGACGCGGAGGAAGTCGCCGAACGCCTCCTCACAATATCAGGTGCAGATGGAATCGCCATCCCGCGAAAGTATCTTCCTACATGGAATGGGTCTCTGGGTGTCCGGTTCGTAATGCTGTCGAACGAGACGCCACAGATCAACGATCCTTCCGGAGCGCTTGCCTCTCGGTTCGTCGTCGTTCAGTTCACGGAATCTTTCCTCGGCCGGGAGGACCTCGACTTAGACAATAAACTGGAAGCGGAGCGATCCGGAATCCTCAACAGATGCCTCGACGGTCTTCTGCGCCTGACCGAACGTGGACGGTTTCTCCAACCGACCAAGGGGCTTGGCGCGATCGAGGACATTGAGGCGCTCGGATCCCCGTTGACCTCCTTCCTCGATGAGATGACCGAGAAGGGATCGGGGTATTCCGTTTCGGTCGAAAGTCTTTACCGCGCCTGGCGGCAATGGTGTGAGCGAAACGGGAGGGATTTTCCGGGAAATTCGCAACGATTCGGGCGTGACCTCCGGATAGCACGAGGAGGGAAACTTGAAAAATCACAACATCGTCATGGGGAGACTCGACTTCGGTATTACGAAGGACTCAGGCTGAAATGAGTTCCTGGCACGCAAAGGAACGCGATGCTCTTTCTTCTGTAGTTAGTTTTTGGAAAGTACGTAGAGATGCTGGAAAAGAAATTGGGAGCAGAAAGGGGAAGTTCACGTGACATCGTGTGCCATGTACCCCATCAGAAGATCGAACAATGACAAGGCGTTTATGCAGGCAATTCATGTAAAGCGGACCTGAAAAGGCAAATAAATGCACATTAGGAGGACAAATTCATGAACAATTTCGAGCTCTTCCGTATCCCCCCTCCCCTCGGAAAGCGTCCGGCGAAACTGCAAACGGCGCGCGACGTAAGGAGGTGGCTGAGCAAGCTCATTAACGCCACAGCGAGAAACGAGGTAACCCCAGATATGGCCGCCCGTCTCGGTTTTTTGGCGTCCATCCTACTCCGTGCAATCGAAAGCAGTGACTTCGAGGGGCGCATCGCAGAATTGGAAAAAGCCCTCGAGGAAAAGTCATGAAGTACAGATCGCGGATTCAGAAGCTCCAGAAAATTTTATTCGCCAAGGATCGCTTTCGGGGAGGCCGCGAACCCTTCTGGCTAGATCCGGAGGATCCCGTAAGTATGCAGTTTGCCCTGAAGGAGATTATAAATGTCCCACACCCACAACGGAAATACTCAATTCGAATACGGGGAGAAGCGCCGGAGCACGTCTATCGTGCGCTGGCCAAGAATATTCTTCCCGGCAAAGAGATCTTAAGAACTCTCTCTGACGAAGATCTGGAAGCATTTTTCAATAAATATCAGGCGGCTTGTCTTGGAGCGACCAACGATTCTCGAAAAAACCTAGGTCTTCCTCCGGTGAGGGTGGGGGTAGATGAAATAATTTCTGGATCGGATTACAACGCAACCAATGACTGAAGATAGGAATTAGCGTAATGCGAATCGAACTCGACATTTCCGACGAACTCGTTGGGAGGATCGCCCAAGCAGTTGTCGATCGGATGCGGCTGGTGCAATCTGCATCGGTCCAGTCCGGGGCGGTCGTAGGCGATTTGTCGAGGCCCGCTGGTTCTGTCGGAAGGGGTAAGGAACAACACGGTCAGCAACGGGCCTTGCCCCCGGCGGGGTATCTTCGTTTAAAAGATGTTTTGTCGTTGATCCCTGTTTCGAAGTCCACCTGGTGGGCCGGTGTTCGCGAGGGTAGATTCCCGAAGCCCACGAAGAAGTTCGGGTCCCGGATTACTGCCTGGAATGCGCAAGACATTCGATCTCTGCTTGAGCGGGTCGCTGGGTGATTTCAGATGTTTGCAATCCATCATTCTGTAGCCCAGAGACGAAGTAAACGCAATGAAAGTGAGATTTATTGAGTGATGGAACCCGAGTCCGCAAGAAGAGGTTTTTAACTTCTCTTGTCGGGCAAGGAAATGACCTGTTTTCCGTGATCCCCCGGGGACCGTAGGACGACTTCAACGCTCGAAATGGCGACTTCGAACATTGAACGCCTCTGTCAAGTGCCACATCGAACGTCGAAACCCTTAGAGCGGATTCCCGACTGATTGATTATTGCCTTAGGGAGTGGCACTTTGATACTACCAATGTAGTCGAATCAAGATCAGTGGCAGGCGGACCACAATTCCAAATAGTAAATTGCCGGGGGCAGGTTACCGGAGAGGGGGGGGTATCGAAAGGGTGTGAAGATTGAAGGCCAACAATTATCGCAGGATATTCTTGCAGACCTTTGGCGTCGCCGCCTCGATACTCTTGCCTCGGGAATCGCCAATGACGACCTTTACTACCTACAGATCGCCAACGCAGCCGAGCATATCGGTGCCGAGCATCAGGGGCGATTTCTCATCGAGTTAATTCAGAATGCAAATGATCAGGCGGTCCGCCAAGGGCTGACGAACTCATTTGTTTCAATTACCCGCCATGAGCATCTGATCGCTGTAGGAAACAGCGGCCAGCCTTTCGATCGGGGCAAAGTCGACAGCATCACCTCGATTTTCAAGAGCGACAAAACGGCCGACGTCTGCATCGGGAATAAGGGTATTGGTTTCAAGGCAGTGTTTCAGGTTGCAGATTCGGCCGAGATATTCAGTGCCGCAACAGGTGGCGATTTGTCCAAAGGATGTGCAATCGCGTTCCGCATGGTGCGACGGCCATTCGAGGATCCGGAATTCATAGACGAAATTCGTACACTCACAGATAAGCTCATGGTGCGCGATGTCGAACGGCGACGCACTATTGAAGAGCGTTTCCCGAACAAGGATGCCATCGATGTCGTTCTTGGCGAAGCAAAGCGTGCCGCGGGGTTCACCTTTCCACTCAGGTTGACTGCCCAAGATTTCCTTACACGTGTGCAGCAGCTCGGTCTGTCGAAACAGGTCCTCTCCGAAACGCAAACTCTTGTCGTCTTGCCGTTGACCGTCACAGGAACACCCTCTGAGCTCATCAACCAGGCGATAGACGAGATATGCGGAGATCAGGGACATGCGGGCAATATGCCTTCGGCGGCATCATTTCTATTTCTTCCCGGTATCGGCAGGATCGACGTTACCGATCACGTTCGACGTTTCCGCGCCGAGCTTGAGAAGAGTGAGATAACCCCAAAGGAAAGGCTTGTAGGTGGAGTTGTGATCTCCCGCCGGCGTACTTCGAGCAGGCGAATCGCGTTAGATGACTCCGTAGAACAACCGGCACCAGCGTCCCAAGATTGGTGGGTAGTCGAGCGCATGATCGGCGGGCAGGACCAGCAGGACGAAGTGAGGGGAATGCTGGAACGCCAAGAGCTTCAGAATGCAATTCGGGCACTTCGATTGCCCGAGGAGAACTGGAGTATGGTCGAGCATGTTCCTGTTGCGGTTGCTCTGCCAATCCCGGTCTCTCAAGATGGTGCCGATTACGCTGGCCAGCCCTTGGGGGCTAATGGCCGCTTCTGCATAGGTCTCCCCACAAAGGTGCAAACTGGTGTACCACTCTGGGTCAGCGCCCATTTCCACGGCAAGATCGATCGAACCGCGATCGATTTTGGAAACGCATATAACACCTTGCTCCTCAAAGCGGCTGATAATTTGTCGGAATCACTTATCGAGAGACTTAAAACCCGATCAGACGCATCGGAAAGACGCCTGGTCACACTCGCAATGGAGCGCCGAACAGGGGAATTAGCGACTGCTTTCTACGCGCAAGGTGGACTGGCACGCAAAGCCGTGGTCCTGGCGGCGGATGGGGGATTCATCGAGGCCAGTAAGCTCCGAATGCCAAAGACAATTGACCTGCCGATGTTCGACTTGCTCGTCAACGGCATTCCCCACATCGAGACCTACGGTTTTTATCTGCCCGATGCAATGCTTCTAGCGAACGCGAGAGCTATTCTGGATGGACTTGCGGATGGCACCGATGTTGCCGACACGATGTATTTGCGTCGCCCGACAGCTCTTCCTTCCATTCTGGAGCATGCCGCTTCGCAAAACCGTTCGAATGGAACGGCATTCTGGGACCGATTCCTTTCTTGGACCTTGACACGGTTCAGTTCAACTTGCTCGTACGACCTAAACGAGCAGGCTATCGTTCCCACTGGGGAGACCGATCTCTCGAAGGCCAGTTCACGGGTTTTCTTCACGCCTGTACGCACGCCGGGACGAACAACGGAGGACAAAGAGCGGCCCCATGCCATCGACGATGCCGGCGAAGAACTAGCTGCCATCGATGAGAAGGTTGTGTCGCTCCTCAGATTTTTTGACGACTCAGCCATCAAAGTGCGAACGGGAACGGCGCGAGACTACACTCCGTTGGCACAGAGGCTCGCGCCGTTACAGGGTGGCGGATTGGTTCGCCGCCCCCGACAGGCCGACCTGATCAACGACGCGATAATTCCCGCGCTGGTGGAGCGCATCGGGGACAACGACAAAGCTCTTGCCCTTCTTCGCCAAGCCCTCGTCTGGTTGGTGGCAATGCCACAGAAGTCCCGGCTGCGGGTGTCAACCGACAAACTGTTGGTGCCGGTCCGCGGTCAGGGCGACACCTGGGTTTGGGTGGAACCAGATCAGGTATACCTTGGCGCGGGGTGGCTCGACGACCCCAACATCGATCTTCTGACGATCGCCTATGGAAGTCGCCCGGGGAGTCAGCTTGTGCCTTGGGACCGATTCGAGAAAAAGGCGTTACTGTTATTCGCATCTGCCGATCGGAACTGGTGGTTACAGTCGATGAAAGAGATCGGTGTCTGGGACTGTCCACGTGTGATCCGTAATGAACGGCGCCTCGAAGTCATGAGATCGTTCAGCTATTCGAATCTTTGGGTCGTGGATGGAGTTCGCTGTCCGACACCTTCCACGGACGGTGCTTGGTCACGATATTTATCCGACATCAGCCAGCGAAGGGCTCAGACAAAAACCGGACAGGACTTCTATCTCAAGGAGATTGCGTGGATCGACGGTCTCGAAAACGAGGCGATTCGCCCTGTCGTTGTAGAAGCGATGCTGCGCAGGCCGGAACGATACAGGTTTTATCAAAGCACCACCCTTTCGCGTTACGGAGGAGAGGACAGCAGCATCGTTCCGAGCCTATGGGTTCATGCGATGCTATCCGAGAACTGGAGTGTTATTCCGACATCGCATGGCTTGCGAGAGCCGGCTAAAGCCTGGTTTCTGCCCTTTGAATCCAGAAGCATAAAAGCTGACCGATTTGAATTCTTGCCATGTGTCAAGGCAGAATTCACTGCTGCCAGGGAATTGCTCAACATACTTGGTGTCGTGACGTTAGACGAGGCCGGCATTCCACGTTTGGTGAACGCACTGCACGAGTTGGCAGAACGAAAGGAGCAGGGCGAGCCGGAGGCGCTACGGCACTTCAATGCACTTGTTCACGATCTATATGAGGCTATCCAGGTCAAGCTCAAGGCGAAACCATCTGTGGACGCGTTGAAGCCGCTACTCGACCAGCCGGTGCCGCTGCTTCGGGGGGAGAAGATAGCATGTGCATACTTGAAAGATATAGCGAGGCTATATGTAGACGACGACTCAGTTCGTCGTCGATTCATCGATGGATTCGAGGAATTCTGGGTAATTCCGAAACGATCTCACCAGACCTACAACGACCTCATTCAATCCCTTCGTGAAGTCCTCGGACAGGACAAGGTGATCCGAGTCAGCGAATGCGCGATTGAAATTCAATTTACCCCGATTGAAAAAGGTACGCCCCTTCTTGAGTATCTTCGGCACCGGTATCCCGGATGCCCACTCGCAGAGGAGATTGCATTGTTGATCGTAAAAGGAGGCACACAGTCCACATCATCGCCCCATGATGTTATGTTTCGGCAAGCTTGGAGCCGAATTGTGCGCACGACCATCGTTCACGGAATGTTCGGGGCAAGCTCTCCGTATCGAAGCTGTTTTGATGCAAAGTATGCCGACGGACCTGCGCTCTTGGTCGACACGCGATTGCAGCCATACGAGATTATCGGGGAATTGTGGCAGTCAGTTGGGCCGTCCTATCGCGACATCTGGGTTGCCTACTCGCAGGCGCTCAAAGATAACAGGACAACCCAATTCTTTGAGGATCGTGGGGTATCCACTGCGGATCGGACGGAAGTCGAGATGGCAATCGGCCTCGGTTTCGAGCAGGTTCTAAGACGATATCAACCGGTCTGGCTAGCTTTGTGGCGAAGGCGAAACGAATTCCGCCCTCTCGATGATTTCCATAGCGAGTGGTCGAAACAGGCCCGTACGGTCGAATCGACACGCGCTTGGTTAAAGTGGGACAATGTGCAGGCAGCGATTGAAATGGCTGTCCATAAGGATGAACCCGCGGGATCGATCTTACTTCTCACTGAACAGGAACTTTCAATCCGCGACTGGCAACAAGCGCGTCGTGATCTTGGGACTTCTCCGTTCCGGTTCGTGCTGACGGAGCAAAGGTACCGGGCGTCGCAGGCCGCCATCGCCGGTCACCTGATGGCTTGGTTTGCATACCTCGTAGTTCCGCGGGCGTCGAGAGGCTATGGGCCAACAGTCGCAGCCGACCTTGCCGATCCGGTTCTTGCGTGGGTAAAGCAGATTCGCGACATGAGAGTGCCTGATGAAGTGGTCGAGGAACCGCTTGACGCCAACATTGTCATCAATCGCGTTGCCGTTGATGCGTTGCAAGTTGTCAATAAAATCCAGACGGTCCGGGATGTGGCGGTATTAGTGGAACCAATTCGGGAGCTTTCGATAGCGGCACCTTTGGAGATCACCTCCATCAAACTGAAGGACGAGCCTGACAAGGCCGCCACCATTTATGAGGTCAATGACGAGCAGGAACGAGGACAACAGGCTATGGCGGCTGTTGAATCGGTTTTCAAGATTGCCCAAGCGCTAGCTCTGAAATATGGCGAGATTTTCAACGGCGATGCGGAGCGCCAGAGTCCGCTAATTGTTTTGCTGAGCCAAGGTGCGTGGGCCAATCGTGTTTCTGTTCTCGCTGCGGCACGGTATACGGTCGAGATTGCAGCGCCCGATACTGCATCACGGATGAAGGATCGGCAAGCGTTTCGCGACTTGGACGATTGGCGTACGCTGTGGTCAAAGTTTGAGGAACTCGGTGAGATCCCGAAGCCTGCTGTGCCAGCGCCATCGAAGCCCAAGTATGACTTGCTCGGTACTGGTTGGACCGAGGAGGAGTTTAACTCCTCTGCATCGGATGGTCCTGGCGGAAAGTTGGTTCAGCGTCTGCTGGAATGCGTAGATCCAAATCTTGATATGGCTGCCCTGCGACAACTTGACCGTGAAAAAGTAACTTTCCGTGTGAAAAAGAGCAGGGCAGGCGGCGGCGGTGGCTCTGGAACGCGCAAACGACCTCCAGACGCGTATCTCCAGATGCTCGGCGCATTGGGAGAGCACTTCGTCTTTCAGCAGATGAAGGAACTGTTCCCGGACTTCCATCTTACAAACTGGCGATCAAAGGCCAAGGAACTGTTCGGATACGGCGAGGGCAACGATTCACTGGGGTATGACTTCGAATACCACGACATGAGCGGTAAATTGACCGGTAATGTTAACGTCCAGCGGTGCTTGCTCGAAGTGAAGTCAACATCCCAAGAAGAGACCGACGCATTCGAAATGTCCACCAACGAGTGGGAGACTGCCATCCGGTGTCACACTGGAGGCGAGAAGGCCATCTACGTGATCATTCGAGTGGTCCGCACTTCGTCGCAGCCAAAAATCATGGATATCCTAGTCGACCCGGTTCAGCTCCATTTAGACGGGGTTCTCGACTACAGTAGTCGTGACCTCCTGGTAGCTGTTGGTAAAGCTCACCGGACCAGATAATGGGGCGAAGAATTATTTTGGGGGTATATTTGGGGGTATATCGAAAAATGCTTTGATTCATAGTCCTTATTTATCAATACAATGCAAGAGACGTTAAACTCCCCCCGCCTCCACCAGCCTTCGCTCAAAAGCATGAGAACAGACTCATGCTTTTGAGCTACGGCTGGGCAAGCCAGCCACGGCGAAGGCTGTCCCGACGTAGTTCGGACGGAAGAACGAGAATCATCGTTCGAGCGAAGTCGGACAATCACCGAATTCCCCTCCGGCATTCCGTTTGCATTGCTCGGCGTTATCTCCGCCGGGGGTGCAAGCGATGCGCTACGTCTATA
>Ga0209317_1000795_pt1 | contig 33923 bp, 30 predicted proteins | sample RifGroB2_FD_183994 | JGI IMG/M metagenome (GOLD analysis project Ga0209317, IMG submission 183994) | Soil microbial communities from Rifle, Colorado, USA - Groundwater B2 (SPAdes) (version 2) | ecosystem: Environmental > Terrestrial > Soil > Unclassified | place: Rifle, Colorado | collected...
CGATGGTACTGCATGGGAGACTATGTGGGAGAGTAGGTCGCCGCCGATTCTTATAACAAAAGCCCCGTTGAGCTTATGCTCAACGGGGCTTTTGCTTTTTCAATCTAACATGTCGGGGATTTATGCTCAGGAGTTCCGGAGGATGCGGGAGACCAAAAGAGATCTTTAGTGATTTTTCCCCAAAAACTCTTGACGGATATGTTCATGTATGTACTATATTGGTACAGATATGAATCTGTTCCACAAACTTCTAAATACTAAAACCGCAGGAGTCACCGTCATGAGCCAGTTATTTGATCTGTACCAAATCGCAGGCAATGCGCAATTCTCTAAAAAGATATGTGACATTGTCCCTTATTTTGCCACTATCGAACCTCAATTCGTTGAACTCAGACCTGGCTATTCTGAAGTAACCATGCCGAATACGAGAAAAGTACATAACCATCTGGGAACCGTGCATGCCATTGCCATGTGCAATCTGGCTGAAATCGCTGCAGGATTGATGACCGATGTCTCCATCCCGGAAACCTGCCGCTGGATCCCGACAGGCATGAATGTCAAGTACCTCGCCAAAGCCAAATCGGATTTACGGGGTATTGCCGACGGCCAAAGAATCGATTGGTCTATTCCCGGCGATAAAGATATCCCTGTCAGTATCACCGATAAGGATGGGATCGAAGTATGTGCTGCCACGATTACCGTCAAGGTCAGCCTCAAGCAATAATGAGCGAAAAACCCTCTCACCAGATCTTGTTCAGGCTGAACCTTGCCCAACGGACCCTCATGAAATGGATCGATCGTGAAATGCAGGAAAAGATCGGCGGCAGCGCCACACAGATAGCGGCCCTTTTCTATCTTATGGAAAATGACGGCTGTCTGCTTGTCGATTTAAGCCGCGAGTTAATGCAAAACAAATCGGCAATCACCACGCTGGTGGAAAGAATGGAAAAAAACTGCCTGTTGAAGAAAGTCCCTTCTCCGATCGACAAGCGAGCCTCGCAGCTTTTTCTCACTGCAAAAGGAAGGGACCTGGGCATGAATGCCCTGCCTTTTGTGACTGCCTATGACCAGGTCTTGGCAAATGGTTTCAATCAGGAGGAGCTGGCAATTGTGACACGTTTTCTGGATATGGTAATATCCAGATTCGAAGTCCTGCCTGAAAATTATTTCAAAAATAGAGCAATCCGGAACGCTCAAGCAGAGCGACCTGATAAACAAGGGTGAAAACACTCAAGCATGAAACACCAATTTGGCGGAGGAATGGTTCTGTGATATCCTGAAAGGATAAAATTGCTATCAGTACCTTAAAATTCATCTCTTCTTTTTTAAGAGAGAATTTGTGAAGGTACTTATCCCCTTTGTGGGGGTTAGGATAAAGATATCACACTATGACCGAGAACATCGCTCCACCTGTATCGAGATCACCCCCTTCTCCCGAATTGATCGACCTGCTTGCTACGGTTAAGTCGACGGTTCCATTTATCGAACGTGTCCGACAGCTCAATTTGAATCCCGTTCTCGAAAAGAAGATACTCCGGACGGAATATCTCTTGGCACAGCGCGGTGCAGCTCCACCTCGGATCGAGGCCCTCACGGTCGACGACGAAAAAGAACTGGCAACAGAAGTGCTGTTGCGGCGGCATCGCATTACCGAAATGCTGCTCGGGAAACAACAATTCAGACAGGCAGTGCTGACGGTCGTGCAGAACATCTACCTGTTCCGAAACCGTAGGATATTTTTCGGCAATACCACTAGATCTGCCGAGTCTGAAAGGCAGGAAGCGCTTGTGCTGTTCAGTACCGGATGCAATTCCTGTCTGCCGCTGGAAAAGACCTTGCAGCACCTGATCATCGCCAGGGTCTGGAACCGAATTCTCGGACGGATGTCTTGTATGGAGTTCCAGGACGATCAATTTCTTGCCCTACATGCTGTCGTTGAACAACTCAACACCATCAGAAATATTTACATGCTGCTCTCGACCGGACTGGTCAGGAAACTTGCGGCAAAAACCAACACAATCTACCGGCAATCGGTGACTTATGAGGACGCGGTACAGATAGGTGAAATCGGCGTAGCTCGAGCTGCCTATCGGTATCATCAATCGTGCGGTGTCCGTTTTTCGACATTTGCCGCAAATTGGATTTTCAAGGAGATTCAGCGGCAAGCCCTAGAGGGCCGACTCATCCGGATTTCCACCAACACGGTGGAGGGTTTTACCAAAGCGGCAAAGTCGGGTGATTCTGCAGGCTTCAAGAAATATGCAACTATTATCGCAGGTGCGACGGCCACACAAGAAGATTTGGCAGAAGTAAAAGATATCTTCCAACCTGATCCCTCCACCTCTACTACAATCCCCTCCCCGAGCGAATCATTGGAAGAAAGCCAGCGCAGAAACTTGCTGCTCAGCGCTATCACTGAAAGGCTCTCCCCAAAAAGCAGCGACATTATCAAACGCCGTTATGGGCTTCCTCCGTATCAAGGACAAGAACAATCGATTCTCTCCATCAGTAAAATTTTCGGAGTTACCCGAAGCAGTATCTATCAATTGGAGCAATCGGCTCTAAGAAAACTGCAAAAACATCTCGACCGGGAATTGCTGTAATTTCAACTCATGTACTGCTGTTTCGGAACGGCAATCATTGCCGAACTTTACCTATTGTATTATAATAATGTTAGATTCCAGTCTTACCCGGGAGGCTATCATGAAAAGATTGATCTGTTATTTGCTTGTGTTGATGTTTGCCGTTCTTGTACCACCCACCTCTTCTCTCGCCGGTTCAAGATACTACTCAAACCATTATTATGGTGGGTACAGGAGCCATTACTATCCTGGTGGGTACAGGAGCCATTACTATCCTTATCACCACAGGCACTCATATCGTTCCGATGATTCTCTTGCTTATCTTGGTGTCGGCCTGCTGACAGGAGCCGTGGTCGGTTCGATGCTGTATCAACCTCCGGTTCAGCGAACTGTAGTGTATTCCACGCCGCCTCCACCGATAATTATCCATAGAAACCCGGTGATAGTCACACCTCAACCCGAATATTACCCCGACAGCGAGGTGTTGCGTCAGGTGAAACCGACTGTACGCCTTCTCAATCTTCGTTCCGGCCCGGGTCTTGACGAAGAGGTTATTGGCCAAGCCAACTTCGGGGAAATTCTCGGTGTAATTGGCGCGGCACCGGAGTGGCTATATGTAAAAACCCAGACAGGTAAATACGGCTGGGTTATGACCCAGTATACTCAGGCCTTGGAAGGTCCAGTCGGTTGATAGGTGACAGCCAGTTTTTCCATGACACTGGTCACCTTATCCTCCATTGTCTGCTTCCGGTCGATTCTGGTACCCAATTTGATGGTAGTGGTGATGCGGGGTACGCCAAGTCCGTGGATCTCCTCGTGGCATGATTTGACCGCAGCCATTACCTCGTCCCATTCCCCTTCGATATTGGTGCCGTAGGCGTGTAGTTGCGTCTTCAATCCTGCTTTGGCAAGGATTCTTTGGCACACCGCCACATATTCCGAAACGGAAACCCCGACACCGAGCGGGACAATACATAGATCCATTATAACATTCATCGCGTCCTCCACCTCAGCATAAAGAATAGCTTGATCCTAAGCACCTACAAGAGTTGGTGCTCCTTCTTCATTTCCTCATACACCAAGGTTGAGATTTGACGGAGAACCTTCCCTCTCGAATTCATCCATTGGCCGTAGTTGGCGGCCCTCGACTTTCGCTCTATTATGCCGACGACCACGTAAGGATACCTTTCCCCTTTTTTGGTTTTGGGTACAAGAATGCCCATGTCCCCGCACAATCGTGCCGTGGATCCGGTCTTGTTGTACACCAGGGTGCCCCTGGGAATCGGAGTCCCGTAGTAGAGACGGTCCCGCCCCGGTAAAGCCATCAACCGACGGATTTCTTTGCTGTAGGGCAGTTCCTGATTCCAGATTGCCCGCAGAAATCGAACGTAATCTGAAGGGGGAGCACTGTTGAGATACGTCCGGCCATCCGCCGGAATGTACTCTTTCACCTCAGTTTTCTTCAAAATATGACCGTAATATTTCCTGAGAATGGCATTGCATTGAGCGGGTCCACCGGCCTGCTTCATCGCCCAGTTTGTTGCCGAATTGCTGCTCCTCTGGATCATCGCCTCCAGTTTGCCGCGGGCTTTCGAGTTGTAAGCAATTTTATTTTCATTGACGAGATGAAAATAGGCGAGAGCGACAAAGGGCTTAATCATACTTGCCGCCTGAAAATCCATGTCACCGTTTATGCTTATGACATTTCTATCCTGCTCAAGATCATAGACCACCCATCCCATCGATTCTTCGCTATCGAGGAGCCCCTTGCTCCTGAGACTTGCTATGTGGCTCTCGATAGCTTGCGCGAAATTGCCGTTTTGGGGGTCAACCGGCATAGTTTTTTCAACTTTTGGCCTGGCAACCAGTTTTATTTGCTCTACCGGTTCGCTTGCCTTTTTTTCTGCCGGTTCGGTTTTTTGCCCCACCGCAGGGGGGGGCGAGGAATCAGGGACCAGACAAACTTCCGGTTCATCCACCGAGCCGTCGTCGATTAAGCTGGATTCGCCATAGACTATGGTATTATTGTTTTCCCTGACGATGGAGGTTTTGATTTTCTGAGTCTTGAGGAGAGTGGCATGTTGCTTGGCGATCCGGGTCGTCGAGGCTTCATCGCCGCGAATGCGATAAACAAGCACATAATTGCCGAAATCGGTCTGTTCGACAAAAAGGTCTCTTTTTACTTCCTCACCTAGGCGACTATAGAGAGTCTGATACTTCTTTTTGAGAGGCTCCAGGTTAGGGCCTATCCCGTAACTCACGTTATAAAGAACATTGTATCGTTGTTCCCTTATGGCATACGGCTCATCGAAACCGGCGGTATTCAGCAATTCCGCATGCTCAATGAGGGTCTTGGCCACGGTGCGGGAGGAAAGATTACCATCGTAAATGAGACCATACTCATCTCCTCTTCCGACAATTTTTAACTTTCTCGATACTTTAACATCGAATATCGACTCCAGTTCCTCCTTATAGTCGAGCACTCTCTCCAGGTCGTTGGTCAGAATATAGATAATATCATATACTTCTTGTTTTGCTGCAAACGCATTGGAGACGGGGCAAACAGCAAACGAACCAACCAGCAATAAAACGGCAACCGCAATTTTTACAGAATTGACCATACCTGAAACAGATTTCCCTCGAAATAAATTATGATGAAACGACAAACAGCATCTACTGCAGAATGACCTCCACTTCTACCCAGCTTATTCAGCGATTGCAAGCCAGACTTGAAAAACAAGGAGTACTGGATGTTTTTTGTATTAAGAGAAATCACGGATCAACAATGGATGGCTTAAATACTTCTACTGGCTCATTCTACTAAAATCTTGCAACAAGTTGCAACGGACTCTATATTTATTTTTGCATGTTTTCTTATAAGAGGAAATGTTTGTAAATATTATTAGCTAGTTGCAATGTAATATTTTTGCATTAGTTAAATTTTTTTCTCCTGCCATATATGCGGACAAGAAGGATTCAGCACTGAGGAGGCACTCCCCGTTCATGACATTCTTCGATAATTTTGCGTCATTCCAACTTATTGCCGCCCACCGCGGATATCGCGCCATACGTCCGGAAAACACTCTTTCCGCATTTCGCGCCAGTATCGGACACTGCCATTTCATTGAACTCGATGTGCAGATGAGCAAGGATTTCGTGCCGGTGGTCATCCACGATGCGACCCTCGACAGAACGAGTAATGCTGGCGCTAAACGTCACCAGTTCAACCTGCACTCCCTGAATGTCAGTGACTGGACCTTGCTCCAACTGAAAACCCTCGACGTCGGCGCCTGGTTTCTCGATACCGACCCCTTCGCCACCATCTATCAGAAAAAGGTTGATCCCCGGGAACTGATGCGCGAACTGCCGCAGACGATACTAACCCTGGAAGAAGTACTGCTCCATCCGGCATTGCGGAAAATACCCATAAATATCGAAATAAAGGATCATAAAAGGAAAAAGCAGGACAAAAGAGTGGCAGAGGCCATCGGAGAAGTGGTGACGAGAACAAAATCCACGAACAGGGTTCTGATTTCTTCCTTCAATCACGACTATCTCGTGATTGTGAAAACCTTCCTTCCGACAATTTCCACGGCGGCACTGGTAGATAAATCGCATCCGGAGGATCTTGTCGAATATCTTAGTTCCCTGCGCGTGGCAGCCTATCACCCCGCCGACAATCTCATAGATGCCGAGCTTATCCGCCGGCTGCGCGCCGCCGGGTTCGGCATTAACGTGTACACCGTCAACAGCAGGGAAAGGCAGAGAGCCCTCTTTGCCATGGGTGCGACGGCGATTTTCACGGATTACCCCGAACTACTCTGAAAAGAGAGTCACCACTCACACTCCACGCCGAGCTCATCGACTTTACTCTTCTTTTCCCCGTTGATTCACTTTCCTCTGTTCAATTCCCACCGTTTTTATTATAGTTGTTGCCTTTCATTCAATAAGGGAACAGATTGCTATCTGCTTACATGGGGCTTTCCCGGTTGAAGCATGGCAATTGAAGCATTGACCGGAGAAAAGCCGGAAGGAGATCCAATGGAGAGTGTCAAAGACATCGACCCGGACATTTATGCCTTGGTAAAACAGGAAGAGCAACGTCAGGCCGAAAAGATCCGCATGATCGCTTCGGAAAACTATGTCTCTCAAGCCGTACTGCAAACCACCGGCTCCGTCCTCACCAATAAGTACTCCGAAGGCTATGCCGGAAAGCGGTACTATGAAGGGCAGCAGATCATTGATCAGGTCGAACGGCTGGCCATCCAGCGTGCCAAGGATCTTTTCGGCGCGGAACATGTCAATGTCCAGCCGTATTCCGGCTCACCTGCCAACATCGCTGTCTATCTGGCCTTTCTCAATCCGGGCGATACGATTCTCGGCATGGCTCTGCCCCACGGCGGGCATCTCACCCATGGTGCGCATGTGTCCATATCCGGCCGATATTTCAACGCGCAGTCATACGAACTTGATCCGGAAACCGGACTGCTCAACTACGAGTCGATCAGGGCCAAAGCCAAAGCCGTACGGCCGAAGATTCTGATCGCCGGGCACTCGGCCTATCCAAGAATCCTCGATTTTCAAAAATTTCGCGAGATTGCCGATGAGGTGGGTGCCCTGTTCATGGTGGACATGGCCCATTTCTCCGGCCTCGTTGCCGGCGGCGTGCATCCTTCGCCAGTTCCCTATGCCGACGTTGTCACCACCACCACCCATAAATCCCTCAGAGGACCGAGAGGGGCAATGATTCTCTGCCGGGAACAATACGCCCAGGCCATCGACAAAGCGGTTTTTCCCGGTGTCCAGGGTGGACCGCACGACAACACTACCGCCGCTATTGCCGTTGCCTTGAAAGAAGCCGCCTCGGAATCTTTCCGCGAGTATGCCCGACAGGTGGTGAAAAATGCCAAGGCTCTCGCCGATGCACTCATGGCCAACGGCTTCACCCTGATAACCAATGGCACCGAAAACCATTTGATGCTGGTTGACCTGACCAACAAAAATATCTCCGGAAAGAAAGCGGCCAAGGCTCTGGACAAGGCCGGCATTGTGCTCAACTACAACGCGGTGCCCTTCGATAAACGCAAGCCCTTCGACCCGAGCGGCATCAGAATGGGTACGCCGGCCTTAACCTCTCGCGGTTTCAAGGAAAAGGAGATGCTCATAGTCAGCGATTTTATTGCCGAGGTTATCGCCGATCCGGAAAACGAGGGCAATCTGCAGCGGATTGCGGAAGAAGTAAAGGCGCTTTGCCGCAATTTCCCGGCCCCCGGCCTCGAACATATCAGATAAGGCGGCGTAAACCTGATAAGGCAGGTGAGACCTGCCTAAAGGCTCAGGTCGCTTCGGGACAAAGGCAGCAGGTCACCCGGGTGAAGTTTGCCGGCGATTGCCTGTTGCAGGGCGGTCTCATAATCACCGATGATAAAATCGATCACCCGGATCTTCTTCCAGGTGAGAAACTGGTAGTGCCGGTCTTCAATTCCCCCGCAGATCACAATGGCGATGTTTTCCTCCATGATCATGTTACAGAGGTCCTCCGCAGAAGGCCGGTCCATAATAATTGCCCTCGGTTTGCCGACAAGCTGACCGTTTTCGACGTTGGCAATTACCACTTCGGCGGTGAGATCGAAACGCTGGGCAACAAAGTCCCTTTGAGTGGTTATCAGAATTTTCATTTCGCCTTCTGCTGGAATTGCATGATTATCCGAGACCATACCTGGCTATCTTGCGCCACAACGTCGTTCTCCCCCAGCCGAGTTTCTCGGCGGCTTTGGCACGATTACCTTTGCTGGCCGTCAATGCCTCGAGAATCATTTTCTTTTCAATTTCTGTCCAGTTGTCACCGCTCACTGCCTGCCGATCTTCCGGCGAAGCGGCGGTCTTACCTGCCGCTTCCCGTCTCGGAGTCAAATCCGGCGCAGGGATCTTAGGTGCTGCCGCTTGAACCTGAGCAAAAAGATAAGCCGGCAGATCCTCTTTGCCGATATTCTTTTTGCGGCAGACGTTGGCGCAGTATTCGACAATATTGCGTAATTCCCTGATATTTCCTGGATAGGCGTAGTTCAGGAGGTGACGCAGCGCCGCATCCGAAAACGTCTGAATCTCCTTGCCCAGCCTTGTGGCGTAATCCTGCAGAAAATAATCGAGGAGAAAGCGGGTATCCCCTTCCCTTTCCCGCAAGGGGGGCAGATGGATATGCAGGACATTGAGGCGATAGAAAAGATCTTCCCGAAACGCCCCTGCTTCGACCTGTTCGCGCAGCGAACGATGGGTCGCCGCTATCACCCGGACATCGACGCTCTCCTTACGCTCACCGCCGACCGGATAGAAAGCCCGGTCATCCAGGACAGAGAGGAGTTTGACCTGCAGCGACAGAGGCATATCCCCTATCTCCGTGAGAAAGATCGTGCCCTTATCTGCGATCTTAAACATGCCCGGCTTGTCCCGAACGGCGCCGGTGAAGGCGCCCTTGACATGGCCGAACAACTCGGATTCCAGCAGATCGGGCGGCAGTGCGCCGCAGTTGATTTTCACAAACTGAAACTTGCCACGCGGCGAATTCCGGTGAATGGCCTCGGCAATTTTATCTTTACCGGTCCCCGTTTCGCCGGTAATAAGAATGGACGCCTCGGTCTGGGACATGAGCGGCATGACATCGAAGACGGCCTGCATCTTTGGGCTATGACCGATGATATCGGACGACCAGTCACTGAGCATCTTTTGGGCAGTGGCCTCGATTGCCGAAATATCCTCAAGCACCACCAGCAAGCCTTTCGTATGACTGCCTCGCCTGGTATGCAGGAGCGATACGGTAAAGCGAATCCCGATCTTTTTCCGGCTGCGGTTGACGATATCGCCCTCGATCGTTGCCGTTTCCCCGGTCTCGACCACCCGCTGAAAGACCTGCCCCCGATTGTTGCCCATGTTGCTGCGAAAAATGAAATCGGCATAGACACCAACGGCCACATCCCGGCCATAGCCGGTCAGTGCCTCGAACATCCGGTTAACCGCCACAATTTTGAAACCCTCATCGAGCACAGCAGAGGCATGGGGAAATCCGGCCAACAGATCTTCGAGCAATACTTCGCCAGGTACCGCAAAGGTCTTTTTCATCATAGCAACATACGCTTTACCAAAAGCCGAAACACAAAAAATGCTTGATTACTTCAGAGAGTTGAAGATTAATCGTCAGCAAAGCAGAGAAAAAGGCAACACGCAAGCCAAAAGAAAATGGCGGGGAACTTCTGAGAAGAGGGAGGAAATCCGGGAGAGATGGCAGGGCCTGCCGTGAGCTTGCTATTTGCCGCTTTTCTTTTGAAATGCCTCGTTTATTTTCTCCATAATCAGGGTCAAGTCTACCGGTTTGACAATATAATCGAAAGCCCCCATCTCCATGCTGGTAATACCCGCATCGAAGGAGCCATGCCCGGTCAGGAGAATCACTTCGATAGTCGGATCTATGGCTTTCACCCTGGAAAGGACATCCAATCCGCTCATATCGGGCATTTGCAGATCAAGTATCATCACATCGGGACGAAGAAGGGAGACCGAAGCCAGCGCCTCCGCACCGGAATAGACACTCTCTGCCGCAATTTTGCGCAACCGAAGACGTTCAGCCAAGGTGGAGGCAAACTCCGTTTCGTTGTCGACGACCAGCACTTTCATCTTTTTTGTCTTACCCAATGTAAATCTCTCCGTAATGAGATATCGACAGAAACGGTGGCCGGGACAGTCGCCGCGGCCACCGCGCATTCACTTCTACTTTGTTATTTCAAATACACAGGCATGCCCATAAGCGGCCAGATTACCGCTACGGACAGGTAGACCACCACCATCAGCATAATGCTTGCGGCGATACCAAATTTAAAAAACTCGCCGGTGCTGAACTGTTTGGAATTATAGGCAATGGCATTCGGCGCCGCGCCGATCAGCAACAGGAATGGCATACCTGCGGTCATCAGGGCCGAGAAGAATATTACCTCCCCGGTCACCCCAAGGTAAGGGGCGATAACCAGAGCCACCGGCAGGGAGATCGCAATGGCCGCCACATTCATGATGAAGTTGGTCATGATCATGACAAAGAACGCCATGCCGAGGATAAACACTACGGCCGGAGCATGGGTAAAGAGCTGCAGCCAGTTCACCGCCAGCCATTCGGCGGCTTTCGTTTGCCAGAGGCAGAAACCGATGGACATGGCACCGCCGAACAACAGAATGATGTTCCATGGGATATCTTCGAGATCCTCGACTTTGAGGATATTAAAAATAAAGAACAACAGTGTGGAACTCAGGAGTATTGCCGTTTTGTCAACGGATTTCAGGGCCGGAACCCAGTTCTTCAAGGCGATGATCAGAATAACGGCAAGGGCGATGACGATGGTTAATATTTCATTCCTGCTCCACCTACCTAACTCATTGTACATCCTCTTCGCTTTTTCTTTCAGACCGGGGATCACTGCCTTCTCCGGTTTGCAGACCAGCATTATTAGGCCCCAGATGAGGAAAACCATCAGCCATCCAACCGGTGCCATATAATAGGAAAGCTCGAAGAAACTTATTTCCTTGCCGGTCATCTCCTTGAAAAAGCCGATGGCCACTGCCCCACGGGCAGCACCGAGCAGGGTGATAATACTCCCTGCGCCTGCAACATAGGCCATACCGATAAAGAGACCTTTGCCGAACTTGGTCGGTTCGTCGTTGTCCGAGTAGAAAGCGTTGATAGCCAGAAGCAGTGGAAACATGGTGGCAGCCACCGCGGTATGCGCCATGAGGTGAGTAAGCGCCGCGGTCATAATGAAGCAGCCCAAATAGATCATGCTGGTCCGCTCGCCGACGATGGAGAGCATTTTATAGGCCATTCGCTTGGTCAGGCCGCTCTTAGTGAAAACCAGACCGATCACGATGGATCCGAAAATAAAAAGAACCGAAGGATCCATGAAATCCTTGAACGCTACCTCAGGCTTACGAATGAGAAACATGGCCTGGGCCACACCGATTGCGATGCCGGTCACACCGATAGGCAAGACCTCAAAGATCCACCATGTCGCAGCCAGGGCAAAAACCGCCAAAGCACCTTTGCCTTCCTTGGTCAGGACAAAATGGTTGCCCTGCGGGTCGATGGCATCCGGCCAGGCAGGACAGTAGTAGATAATAAAAAACAAGGCAACCCCCAAGAGAAGAAAGAATACCCTTTTCCAATCGAACGGAGCTTTGGGCTCCACCTTTTCGCAATATGACGCCGACGCTGTTGATGTTGATGACGTTGGTGACGTTGATGACATGATATCCACCCTTTCCTATTTCGAATTCAAGGAAATAAGTTTATCGCCGAGTGCCCCGAAGATTTCGGCAAGTTTGACCACACCTATAAGTTTACAGTTCTCTTCAACCGGCATAACCGTTTCCTTGCAGATGACCATGACCGACATGGCATGTACGAGATCGGTCGAAGCCGGCAGCACCCGAATGCCCCTCTCGACAACGTGGGTAATGGTGGCATTGAGGTGGTTGACTCCTTCCTTCATCAACACGTCGCCGAGGAGGGTCGCCAAGTCGCTGTATTCGATAGTTCTTCCTGAGAACGGCTTGATATCGATCGGATCGAGCAAGGATGAAAATAGCACCCGAAGTATGCCCTGCTGAGTGACCCGGCCGATCAAGCAGCCCTTTTCATCCACTACCATCAATTCACTGAAGCCGCAGGGTTCGGTTCCGCCGATGGGACAGAACGACCGCAATTTCTGAATAGCCTCCTGAACCGTTCCGCTTTCCTTCATGCAAGGGAATGCGGAAAGAGGGATCATGATGTCGTGTACCGTCTGTTTTTCAGTACTCACAGTTTTCTCCTTTATTTGCCTCTAACTATATTGGTTCAGACACCCGGCCCTCGAAGGCAGGACCTGGGTCGATGTTTCTACCAGCCTTTTGTGTGGAGTATCTTTTCGATCTCCTTGACGCTTTTGGATTGTAAGACCAATAGCCGTTTGTCTTTTGCCTCGCTGATCTTGGCCATCAATTCAGAAATTTTGACAGGTTTTTCCAGAAAATCGTCGGCTCCGAGTTTCATCGCCTCGATACTGGTTTTGATAGATCCCTGCCCCGAGAGCATAATTATCTCCGCATCCGGCTGTTTCGCCTTTATTCGTTTCAGGGTCTCCAGACCGTCTATACCCGGCATTGCCAGATCGAGAATAATGAGATCAAAATTTTGGTCATCTACCTTGCCGACCGCATCCTTGCCGCTTGCGGCGGTTGATACCTTCAACCCCCTTGCTTCCAGACGTTCGGCAAGCGTGGCCAGAAAATCCGCCTCGTCGTCAACCAGTAGCACCTTGGCTTTCAGCTCTTCCATTTGTAATCCTCACACGTAAAATTATCTGTGAAGCCGGGCTGAGTAGCGGGCTCGGCTGTTAATTTTCTCATTTTTTATAGGCCGGCAATTGCCTTTTTCTCATCCGTGCAGCACTCTATATTGCACGATATAAACAATAATTCCGGAGAAATAACCAAGAGCTGCAAGTCCTCCTATCTTTTTGGCATACCAAAAGAAGTGGATTTTTTCGAGTCCCATAGCGGCGACGCCGGCAGCCGATCCGATGATCAGCATGGAGCCGCCGGTGCCGGCACAGTAGGCCATGAACTCCCAGAGGAAACTGTCGGTCGGATAGGCAGCCATATCGTACATCCCCATAGAGGCGGCAACCAGCGGCACGTTGTCGACTATTGCACTGAGAATACCGATCAACGCAACGATGATTTCAAGACGCCCGAAAGTGTGATCGAGCCATTGAGCCAGGGCGGTGAGAATATGGGTATGTTCGAGGGTGGCGACGGCCAGCAGGATACCGATAAAGAAGACAATACTGCTCATGTCGATATGCTTGAGGGCGGATACCAGCGTCAAATGTTCTTTGTATTCGTCTTCTTTGTTTCGATGGAGAATCTCACCCACCAGCCACAGAATGCCGAGGCCGAAGAGGATGCCCATGAAGGGGGGAAGATGGGTAATTGCTTTAAAGATCGGGACTGCCACCAGACAGCCGATCCCCATGAAAAACATCAGATTCTGTTCAAATGGAGAAGTGGTAATGTCGCTGCCGTTGTTGACCTCCGGCGGACTCACGACCTCCTTGCCGCGCAGAACAAAATTCAGGAATACAAGCGGCACCACCAGACAGGCCAGAGAGGGGAGGAAAACACCTTTGATAATTGCCAGCGAGGTGATCTGGCCGCCGATCCACAGCATGGTGGTGGTGACATCGCCGATAGGCGACCAAGCGCCGCCGGCATTGGCGGCAACGACTATGATGCCGGCAAAAAACAATCGGTCGTCATGCCGATCAAGCAGTTTTTTAATCAGCGATATCATAACGATTGTTGTCGTCAGGTTGTCAAGGATGGCACTGAGAAAGAAGGTGACGAAGCCCACTAGCCAGAGCAGAGAAGTAATTTTTGTGGTCCTGATTCGAGAGGTAATGACTCGGAAGCCATTATGGGCATCGACTACCTCGACGATGGTCATCGCGCCCATCAGAAAAAAAACGATCTGAGCCGTTGCCGCCACCGATTCCGTGAGATTTTCAGCAACCAGATGATGGTCTCCGCTGGAGAGGGCGTAAATCGTCCAGAGCAGACCGGCTCCGATAAGTGCCGAGGCCGATTTATTGACCTTGAGCGGATGCTCTAAGGCAATGCATGCGTAGGCAAGAACAAAAATCACAACAAGGGCGATTAGCATGACTACTCCTTTCTTCTGAATTCCTTAAATGTTCACTACAAAGCCTCTATATTTAAAAAACTGTTTAATGCGCCAGATCGTCTTCACGGACGCAACCACTAAAGCAAAGCATATGCCAGTAGAACATTTTTGCATTCGCCACATAATTGATTGTATTTACTAAGTATAGTTTCAGGAAGATCAACTTTTGCCCACCACGTGCACGAACTAACCAAGTTTAATGTTTCGTTATGTTTCTTTATGTTTCCTTTTTATAAATCATTTTATGAAAAGAAGAAAACCGGTGATATCTGCCTGAAAAATATCTTTCTTTCGTTTTAACAAAATGTTACGAGCAACAACATTAACCACTGCAACGCTTGATCGCCCTCCCAAGCCAAGATACCACAACGTTATGAAACATTATGGAACTTATATTTTTCATTTATCGTTCCTGAAAGGAACATATAATGATTGGGGAGGGTGGAATTGAAGGGTGGTGGAGGCTCATCCGGCGTTCGACGGGTATTCCAAGCGTCATGTCAAGCTTCAGATGTTGTAAGCTTGCGCCGCAATTTTGTTTTCCTGCGATGCACGACTGAGAGAGCACAGCTGCGCTATGTGACCGAAGAAGTAACGAAGTCAGGAAGTCAAAATGGCAAGCAGGATACGACAGACGAGGGGCCTTCGGCAACAAAGACCTTGTTGTTTTAGATAATGTGATAGAGGGGAATGAGAGTCGGGCTCAGGTGCCTAAAGATCCATAACGTTCAGCAGCGCCGCAAGAAGCATCTTACCAACCTTTCTCCATCAGAATTTTTTTAATCCTTTCTTCATTCTTCTTTTCGGCAATAACCATCTTTTTCGCCTGGGCGGCATGGATCTTTTCGGTCAGTTCGTTGAGATCCGCGGGTTTTTCGAGCAGATCGAGGGCACCGAGCTTCATGGCCTCTATCCCCTGTTTGATGGTGGCATGACCAGTCAGAAGAATCACTTCAAGATCCGGGTTTTTCTCCTTGAGAATGCGGAGAGCCTGGATACCGTCCATTCCCGGCATCATCAGGTCGAGAATGACGACGTCAAACGAACCGGCCGCCGCTTTTTCCAGTCCCTCCAGAGGCGACGAGGCGGTTGTAACGACCATGTTTCGTGCCTCCATCCGCTCGGACATGACACTCAGGAAATCCTCTTCGTCATCAATCATCAGAATTTTTTCAGACATATTATCCTCCTGCAAATGCTCTAGAAACCGACCTGCCATGCGAGCAGTTTGCCCGATCAGGTCAAGACCAGGTTAAGATCCTTTTTTACCGAATCGACGATGAGTTTGGCCCCGCTGGCATCCAGAAGATCGGCACAAACGGCCGGAAGTTGGGCGGCAAAGTCTTCGGTCAGGCCGTCGATTCCGCAAATCCGCAGGCCGCTGCGGCCATCATTTCGTTCAGCCGCAAGCCGCAGCGTCCCCCCCGCCGTCGTTGCCCCAAAGGCGGATTCCAGACAGAGCCAGATCAGGTTCTGCACCAGAAACGGGTTGTTTTTGGCAATTATCGGCGTCGCCGGCGGCTCGACGACGATCGAAAGCTTGCGCATCGCCGCCGGACGTCCCGCCAGATTGCTAACCAGTACTGCGAGTTCATGGAGATCGACCTGACCCTCGAACCTGTCGACACTATGGGCAAAGCGACTCATATTCTTGAGTATCTCGTCGGCACGAAGGATCTGCTTGTTGAATTGCAGGCAGACCCTGTTCAGGCGGTCCGGATCGATGGCCGCTCCTTTCTGTGCGGCAAACGTCAAATCCTCGAGCAGGCCGGCGTTTTCATTGATGATCGCCAGGACATTCTTGATCTCGTGCGCGATCGAGGCGGACACTTTGCCAAAAAATTGTAATCCCGATTCCCCGAGGCTGTCGTATTCAGAATGCATGCTTCAGCCGCTCCTTCATTGCTCTATTGCCTCTTTCATTTTCTGGATAAGGATATTTATATCTACCGGCTTGACCAGATACCCCGCCCCCGTGGAGCCGGCCCGATAGTCGTCCTCCGACCCGTGGCCGGTGAGAAAAATAAACTTCATTTCCGGGTGTTGCCGTTCGAGCATCTCCCGCAGCTGGAGGCCTCCGATAACCGGCATTTTCATATCGAGCACGGCGATATCATAGACGTTTTTTCCCGCAAGAACGAGTGCATCCGCCGCCTTGGTCGCATATTCGACGGCAAAACCCCGGATGGTGAGACGTTCGGCCAGAGTGGTGACAAATTCTTCTTCATCGTCTACCAGTAAAACGCGCATCTGTTATCGCTCCTTGGTTTTTTGGGGAGCCTCGAGCGGCAGGGTCACGGTGAAGCTCGTCCCCTCACCCACCCGGCTGGCGACGTCGATTCTGCCGCCGAGCTCCTGGACGAGTCCATAGGTAATAGATAGCCCGAGTCCGGTGCCACCGGCTTTGGTCTTGGTGGAATAGAAAGGCTCGTAGATTTTCCCCAGTTCCGCTTCGGACATGCCACAGCCGTTATCGATTATCTTGGCCTTGATGCCTTCAGCCTCCACATACCTCACGCTCACCTCAAGATGGCCGCCGACGCTCATGGCGGCAAAGGCGTTATTGATGATGTTCAGGAATATCTGCTGAAGCTTACCACGATCACTTTGAAATGTCGGAATATTTTCGGCAAAATCGATTTTGATCGTGATATTCCTGTACTCGGCCTCCTTATGGAGAAAGCCGAGGACTTCCTTGATAACTTCTCCTATCTGGATCGTCTCGATAGCGCTGTCGATGTGGCGGGCGAAACTGAGCAGACGCTTGGTAATAGTGCCGCAACGCTCCACTGAGGAGAGAACCGAATCGACCAGGCCCACCAGTTTACTGTCCCCGGCATAATTTTCCTTCAGAGAGAAGATATCCTTGATCAGACCTGCCTTCTCATTGATGATCGCCAGTGGATTGTTGATTTCATGGGCTACCCCTGCCGCAAGCCGACCGATCGAGGCCAATTTATTGGTGTATTCCACTTCATGGAGAGCAATCAGTCGACGTTGATCGACAAGGTACATGTTGTTGACCATGTAGGTTGAAACACCCAAGATAACGAGCAGAATGACGGAAATACTGACCACCAGGAATCCGATCAGGATGACGCGGGTTTCGCGCCACGGTTTCATCAGCTCGTTCTTGTTTTTGATAATAACTAGAATATAAGGAGAATCGGGAATATAAGCGGAACAAATTATAACCGATTCTCCCGTTGCATTCGTTTCCTCCCTGATCTCGGTATATTCGGAATATTTCGGCACGGCATAGACCATCCTGTCGAAGACCTGGCCATGATACAGGGTCGGTGTCTGGATAATTCCTTCGCGGTTGATGAGGAACGAGTCACCCTTGCCGCCTAGCTCGAAACCGCTGAGAAGTTCATTGAAGCGTTTGGTGTCGATGGCCGAGCGCAGCACGAAAAATGAACCGTCCGGCAGAGTGTGCCGTACGCCGATAATGAGATGCGGAACCTTGCGAAAACCGAGAAACACTTCGCTGATGGAAAACCGCTTGTTCGGAATTTCCTTGAACCAGTCCTGGGTGCTGTAGTCCTTGCCCTCCAAATTATATGGACCGAAATAATTGCGTTGTATGCCAGCTGAGTCAACCATCCCGAGATCGACAAAGCCGTCGAAACTCTCTCGCAGATTCAGCAGAATGCTCTGCAGTTTTTCCGGCTGATAGAGTTCCTCGACGGGATTATCGCGGACCACAAAGGATAAGGCCGACAGTCGCTCGCTGAGGAAAAAGGAGATGGATCGTCTGGCATTCGAGCCGATACGCAGCGTACGCAGCAGATTTTCCGATTCGATCGACTTTTGGGTGAAGTTGTAGTCGATGCTGGTGATGACGATCAACGGCAGGAGCGTGACCAGAGAGGTCAACAGCACCGCCATTTTCCAAATCCGCCGAAAGTTAAACATTCGGCGATAGGGGCCTGTCGATATTTCCTTATCCCGCCAAAAATCGGGCTTGATCTGATTCAATATCGACATATTCGTTTTTTCTCTATGGCAGGGAGGCGGCGGCCTTTCGTTCCGCCGCCTCCGCCGAAATCATCACGTCGTGCTGAGGTTAGCTTCGCATTTTCTTGCCCTGCACCTTCTCGTTAGCCGCCATCAACGTCTTGCTGAGCAACTGGATGTCGACCGGTTTCTGCAGGAAGGCAAAGGCTCCGAGATCCATGCACAGGTCTTTGTCCTTCTCGGTGCCGTGACCGGTGAGGACAATGACTTCGATGTCGGGATTGCTGGTCTTGACCTGGCGAAGCACCTCGATGCCGTCGATGCCCGGCATCCTCAGATCGAGAATCATCACCTCGGGTTCTTCGTCCTTGATCATGGTCAGGGCCGATTCGCCGTCATAGGCGACGGCGGACCCCATATCCCGCATAATGAGGCGCTCGGAGAGGGTCTGGACGAAATCACGTTCGTCGTCCACCAGCAACACCTTGGAAGGCATTTCGAAATCATACCGGCGATAGATGTCCGGCTGATGAAAGCCCTTGCCTATTTTGGTGGTTACGGAGGTGACGCCCGGGACTTTTTCGACGATCGATTTCAGATCCTCTTCCAGGCGGGCGAGCATCAGGACATTCTTGTTGATGGTAAGAGTGATCGCCCCATTTTTGGCGTCGACCTCGACATTGTGCCCTTCCTGGGCAAGTTGCACATCAACCTGGGCGGCAAGCAGGAAGTCGGCTAAGGATGCCTCGGAATGGGCGGTTTTAGCCACCACATCGCTTTGGGCCTTTTCCAGAATGAGGGCGGTCGCCGCGGCAACCTCGGTCTTGTCCATCGGAATAACGATATCGTACAGCCCCGGTGTCCAGGGATCCTCACCGAGATTCAACATTTCCAGCCATGCGGCCAGGTCTTCATCCTGCTGTCGGATCTGCTGCAGGGCGTTTTTCTCGGAAATTCCTTCGCGCTGGGTCGCTTGCTGAATCCGGTATTTCAACTCGGCCACCAGGCAAACCCGCAGCACATGGCTGATCTTTTCCGGAATGAGAAAACCGATGGGCCCGGCGATCAGCAGGTTGTCATCGACCATGATATTGGCGAGCGCCAGGCGCAGATGGGCAACGGAACGTTCTTTTTCATGGGTAAAGCGATTGAACACCGAGGTCTTGGCGGAGAAGGCCCCAGTGATTTTCGCCTCGGTCATCCCGGAGGTCCGAACGGCCCCGGCCACTATTTCTTGAAGATCAATCGATCGGAAATGAGAACCGGCCAGAAGTTCCCCGACAACCGATGACTTATTGCTGAATGCAGCTCCTACCAGAGTTATGACAGACATAGAATCTCCTTAATTGGCAATATAGCAGACATTGGTTAACGGACACAGGCTTTCCTCGGATTTCCTATGGGCACTCTCATGCACCGCGCAAATCGCCTTCTCCATTGTCGAGAAAATATGATCCCGGCCGATTTTTTCGATCAAATGGGTCCGTTCCAGAACTTCCATGACTGACTCGTTGACACCGCTGAAGGAGATATCCAATCCGGCACTCCGGACCGTCGATACCACCAATGATAGCACTTCCTCTCCCGAAGCATCAATATCATTCATACCGTTGGCAACAATGACAATATGCTGCAGGCTCTTTTTCTTCAGCATCCTCTCGGTGATCTGATCTTCCAAGAAACTGGCGTTGGCAAAAAACAGCGGTCCTTCGAAGCGAATCATGTCGATATGCTCGCATTCCCGGAGTCCATGGATGACGGCGTTCTTCAGCGAATCGTCATCGTATCTGGAGAGGGTCGAAACGTTGGGCCGCATGCTCTTGTAGAGGAAAACGCCCAGCGACAGAACGACACCGACCATGATGCCCTTGTCGAGATGCGGGGCGAAAACCAGGGTCATGATGAACGAGAAGATGGAGATGAGTCCGTCGTATTTTTTCGCCTTCCAGGCGTGGATAAAACCCGAGGCGTTGATAAGGCCGATAACCGCCATCATGATAACCGCCGCCAGCACGGACTGCGGCAGATGATACAGCAAGGGAGTGAAAAAGAGCAGGACGATCACCACCGTTAGGCTGGTAAACAGACTGGAAAGTCCGGTCAAAGCACCGGCCTGAAGATTGACCGCCGATCGGGAAAAGGAGCCCGAACCAGGATAGGCACTGCTCATCGAGCCGACCAGGTTGGACAGACCCTGACCGATCAACTCCTGGTTGGGGTCAAGCCGCTGACCGGTCTTGGCCGCCATCGCCTTGGCGATGGAGATGGCCTCCATGAAACCGAGCAGGGAAATGATGATGGCGCTCGGCAAGAGATGAGATATGACCCGCATATCGAATTTCGGCATGGTGATGGCCGGCAGCCCTTTGGGAACATCGGCGACTACTGCGCCGCCGCCGGTCATGGTGAGTTCTTCGGTCTTGAGCACATTATTGCCAACCTTGATCCGCCAGTCCCGGCCATCGTCTTTGACACCGGCAGGCAGTTCTGTCCGCAAATAGAAGAGGTAAGAACCGTTTTCCTGGGGAACGCCGGCAAAAAGCCTGCGCCGTAATTCCTTACGGCTCTCCGCGCTCTGTTTTCCCAACTCTTCGATCTCAAGCTGCACATGGTTCATTTCATGTTTCGCATCGAGAAGGGCTGTTCCATCATGGTTTTTTTGAGCGGCCTCAATCGCCAGATTGACTTCCGTTCGCTTTTCCGCAAGGGGGGGCACGGCGGCAACCGCTTCGTTGAAGGATCTGATCAATTCCTGAGTCGAGGGAGACTGGATAGCCGAAATACTCGCTTTCGTGTCGTGCTTGAAACCGGTCGCCCAGGCGATCACCGTAGTCAGGACTACCGCCACCAGGACGTTGGGAATCTTCGGCGTCACCTTTTTCATCACGAACATGAGGGTGAACGCCCCGACCCCGAACACGAGGGTCGGCCAGTGGGTGTAATTGGCCGCCGCCTTGCAGACCTCGATTATGGTTTCATAGTGATGCGTCGCACTATCCACGTAAACGCCGAACATTTTCTCCAGCTGGGAAGTGGCGATGATGATGGCGGCGGCGTTGGTGAAACCGTTGACGACCGGATGCGAAAGAAAGTTGACCACCAGACCGAGACGAAGCACACCGAGCAAAAATTGAAAGGATCCTACCAGGAAGGAAAGCACCATAGCATAGGCGATGTACCCCTCGCTGCCGGTTGTGGCAAGCGGGGCAAGCGACGCCGCGGTCATCAGGGAAACGACCGCCACAGGTCCGGTGGCCAATTGGCGGCTGGAGCCAAAGAGCGCCGCAATCATCGGCGGCAGGAAGGCCGCATACAGACCGTAATACGAGGGCAATCCGGCCAGCTGGGCATAGGCCATGGATTGCGGGATGAGAACCAGGGCCACGGTCAGTCCGGCGATGAAATCCGCCCGAAAACTGGCCGCATTGTACCCCTTCAACCAACTGAGAAACGGGAAAATTTTTGTCAGCATTCACTCCACCTATGGTTTATTTTCAACTATTTTGCGGCATGCCACCAGCAATTCGCTGTACAGCGTTCCCGCATTATATAATTTATTGCTTTCCATCTGGATAATGCCGTCGACCATCGCCAGGACGATCAGGGCGTTCTTTTTAGCCGATATGGCGCCAACCGAACCATCCTCCTGCCCCCGGCTCAGTGCCTTTTCAAAAATGTCGACGAGACAGGTATAGATATCCTCGAGGTAGCGCCGACAGACCGGATTCACCACCGCCAGTTCATGAGTATAGTGACGCCGCAACAGGAGAAACCACTCCTTCTTGCTTTCCGCCAGATGAAGATGGTAGGCGACCGCACCCAGCAGCATTTCCAGGCCCGAATTGAAATGTTCCTCCTGAAAATAGAGTGAAAATGCCTCGACCAAACCGTTTTTAACCCGTTCGAGGACCGACACGAACAGGTCTTCCTTCGTCTTGAAATGATAGAATATTGTTGCTCCGGCGATATCGGCGAGGCTCGCCACTTCGGTCATCGAGGTATTGGTAAAACCCTTGGTGGCAAAGAGAAGTGTGGCCTTATCGAGTATTTCCTGCTTCTTCGATTGTTTCTGCATCACGTGTAGTTGTTGAAGTTTTGCAATACTGACTGATCAGTCAGTTAGTACAGTATCGACAGAAATCCGTCAAGAGCAATTTGACGGAAGCCATTGATTTTGAACGGATCAAAAGGCAGAGGCACAACTACAATGCAAGTATCAGAAAATCGCAGTTTTGCGGTGTGACGAGGGAATGAACGGCGGCGACGAAAAGAGAGATGATGAGTGGACCGGTGTCGACTATTTTCGAGAGGGTTAGGTACGTTACCGTTTTCTATTTTTCGGGGAGGTTATGAGCGAATTAATGATTTTTTTCCCGCCTTGGAGAATCTTTTCAGACAGCCTTTCGTCCTGTTGTTTTTGCAGCACCTTCTTCTGGTGCGCGACAATATGCTCCAAAGCCTGTTCCGCCAGGGCGATGAATCGGAGCTCCACGACGAGTCGGGTGATGTTCGACAACAGTCCGTCATTCAGTTCCGGCAGGAAACACTGGGGGTCTTTGGTGTCGAAATACAACGTGCTCTTTTCGCGGTACAAGGCATTCGACTGGGTTGCATAGGGAGTCAGTTCCTGAACTTGCCCGTCGCGGAAGATCGCAGCAATCCGAATAATTTCAACAACCGCCTGAGTATCCACCGGATCGAAACGGACTGCGGTCTTCTCCTGAAAATCGGTCAAATCAAAAATGATCTTGCGGGTGCCCAGGTCGATCTTGCGGCCGACGCTTGACCGGTCGCTTATCCCGTGGCCGCAGTCGACATAGAGCCGGCTGGTATAGTATCGGTCACGGGTTTCGAGCAGGGCGTCGAGCCACACCTCGATGTGACTTGCGAAAAGCTGCTGGTGACGCAGGTAGATCCGCTTGAACATCTCGACTTTCTGCCATTTTTCCTTGCTGCGGACCATGGAATCGGAGGCCACCCGATATAAAAAAAATGTCTCGGGCAGCATGACCACCCTGCAACCCCGCTCGATCAGGCTCAGCCAGAATTCATAATCCTCCCAGCCGTAGACCATGCCCGGATCATAGCCGCCCACCGCCATCCAGTCGGCCCGCCGAAAGAATGCCGAGCAGAAAATGATGTTATCGACCAACATGCGTTCGAGCGAATACTCCGGCAGATTCCAGGCAGTCTCCACCGCCCCGAAGAGAGCCGCCCGGCAATAGACGATCCCCACCGCCGGATCCTTGTCCAATTCCGTCACGGCCTTTGCCAGATAGCCCGGCAAGATCCTGTCATCGGCATCGAGCGGCAGGATATATGTGCCCTGTGCCGCGGCAATGCCATTGTTTCTGGCTGCTGCCAGCCCCTGATTGGCGGTCGTCAGAACGCGGGCCCTCTCTTTGGGGTAATTCTGCAGCAACCGGTTGGTATGACCATCTGTTGAACCGTCATTGACGATAATGATTTCATAATCATCAAAAGACTGGGCCAATACCGAATCCACGGCCTCATCGACGAAATTCCCCTGATTAAAACAGGGTATGACCACACTTACCGTTGGCATAACTGTCAACATCCGGTTGATTTTTTCCAATCGGGAACAGTGGGGCGAGATGTTGTTCCCCCTGCGCCCACTTTTCCCGTCACATGATTTACCACACGGGGAATGAGCTGTCTCCTGATATGGCCCTGCCTCCGGGCACTTCTCTCGATGCCAATTAAACTCACATCCTAAGCCGCAGCGGCTTGCGTATTATTCAATTTGACTCGGCAGTCCTAAATCAGTAACATCCAGATTGTATATCTTTGCGGCGGAGGCTGCCAATCATACTTTATCCCGAGCTATTTTGGGCAGTGTATAAAAAACCATGTCCATGACCACAACTACCGAGTTGCAACAAGAACTGCAACAGGCCCAACAGCGGATTGCAGAACTTGAGGAACTCGTCGCCAGACAAACCGGTTCCGTCTTGATAACCTCCTACGACCTGTCGCTGTGCGGGCAGCAAAAGGACGAACTGACCCAAAGTCGGAACAAGTACCGGAAGCTTTTCAATTATGCCAACGATGCGATGTTTGTTATTTCGCTCGACCGGAACAGTTCCAACTATGGCTTTTTTTCCGATGTCAACAATGTTGCCTGCAAACGTCTTGGCTATACCAGGGAAGAGCTGCTGCAGCTGACCCCGTTCGATATCAGCGACGGCAAAAACATCGAGTACAACCAGGAACTCGTCGCACGCCTCAGCAAAGAAGGCAACGCCACCTTCGAGACCACCTATGTCAAGAAAAACGGCACACTCCTGCCAGTCGAAATCAGTGCTCTTCGTCTGACCATCGACGGCAAGGAACTCTACATGGCCATCGCGAGGGACATTACCGAGCGCAAGCAGGCGGAAGAAGCGCTTCGCACCAGCGAGAATCTCTACCGCTTGCTGGCCGACAATGTCCATGACGTCATCTGGACTACCGACGCCGAACTCAGGCCCCGATATGTCAGCCCATCGTTCAGCCATCTTACCGGTTTTGCCCGGGAGGAGGCGCTGTCGACGATCTATGATAAGATCATCGTCCCCTCACCGTTCTTGGCAAACCACGCCCAGCTGCCGTCGCTTGCCGAACAGTTGCCGCTGCACTGGGAGTCTGAAGTCCTGACGGCGGGTGGCGAGACCATATGGGTCGAAAGCATCGCGTCGCTGCTGCCGGAAAGTTCCCGGCGGTGTACCGGCATCATCGGTGTCACCCGCGACATCACCTCGAGAAAGCGGATCATGAACGAGCTGCAGGCGGCCAAGGAGCAGGCTTTTGCCGCCAACAAGGCCAAATCGGAATTTCTTGCCAACATGAGCCACGAGGTCAGGACCCCGATGAACGGCGTTCTGGGCATGCTCCAACTCCTGGAGATGACCGAGCTCGACGACGAACAGCACGAATACATCGACACCGCGATGGAATCAGGCAAGAGTCTTCTTACCATCATCAACGATATCCTCGATTATGCCAAGATCGAGGCCGGCAAGCTGCCGCTTACGCCGGAAGAGTTCCAGATCCGCGAGGTCATCAGAACCTTGATCAACTCCTTTCGGACCGCCGTCAACCCACATAAGGTGAAGCTCATCGCGGAAGTTTCTCCCGATGTTCCTGAATTCCTGGTCGCCGATCATATCCGGATCCGCCAGATCCTGTACAATATTGTCGGCAACGCGGTCAAGTTCACCGAGCGGGGCGAGATCAGGATTTCACTCGACATGGCGGAGTTGCCGGCGGTGAACAAAGTGCAACTGACCTGTTCGATCGCCGACACCGGGATCGGCGTACCGGACAATATCGGCGACAAGCTCTTCGAACCTTTCACCCAGATCGAATCGCCCCGCCAGAAAAAGATCAAAGGCACCGGGCTCGGCCTCAGCATCGTCAAGCAACTGGTCCTGCTGATGAACGGCACGGTCAATCTCCAGCGCAACAGCGCCGGGGGCACCACAGTCACGTTTACCCTGCTGGTTGACAGAGGCTCCGGCCAATCGGTGAAGAACAGCCTCGCGGCTCCGACGCCGATCCTCACCAGCCCAAGCCGTCGACTGTCCGCCCTCATTGTCGAAGATGAACAGATCAACCAGCAGATCCTCCAGGCTATTCTCCTCAAACTCGGCCATCGTCCGACCGTCGCCGAGAACGGCTATGCCGCCCTCGACCTCCTTGAAAGCCGTCATTTCGATATCGTGCTCATGGATGTGCAGATGCCCGAGCTGGATGGCCTGGAAACCACCAGAATTATAAGAAATTCACATGATTTCACTGAGATCAGAGACATACCGATAGTCGCTTTGACAGCCTATGCCATGGCCGGCGACAAGGATAAATGCCTCGATGCGGGCATGAACGGGTATCTGGCCAAACCTGTCGATATCAAGAAGCTGGAAAAGATTCTGAAAAATCTGACGGTCGAACACTAACTTCTCAAAAAACCGAGACTCTGCATTATATTCGGGAGGATCGGCCGCCCCCTCTCCCACTGCCAAGGTCGATCCTGACACCTCAATTCTCTTGACCTGACGGAAAATTAACGATAGGATTTCCTGCAAATTGCATATGCACAATTGGGGATCGGTAGAAAATCGTTCTGGTCTTTGCCCCGTCTCCATGACTTTTTTCCTCTTTTCTTTTGACAACGCCTCGGCAAAGGCTTATTCTGTGCATGAATGTAATTAATTACTTAAATACAAAGCATTACAATATCTTGAACAACATTGAGGGAACAATGCAGAAATTTGTGCTGTCATTGGTTTTATCTACAACTCTCCTTGCCGGAACCGCAGAGGCGGGTCAACCTCCCGACGATACCCCGGCAAGCTGGTCGGCCAGGCAGGCGGTAGCTTTTGCCATCACCCACAATCCAGACAGCACCATCGCCAGGCAAGCCATTGCCGAGGCGCAGGCGCAAGCAGATATGGCGGCAGCCGCCGATTACCCGCTGGTGAATGTCTCCGCCGAATACGGGCAGACCAACAATCCCATGTACTCTTTCGGCAATATTCTCAACCAGGGCGCCTTCGACAATACCATCGATTTCAACGATCCAGGCCGCACCGATAATCTCCAGGTCAAAACGGAAGTCCGCTACCGGGTCTACAACGGGGGCCGCGACCGGGCCGAGCAGAACGCGGCAGCAGCCCGCATCGGACTGTCGGAGACGGATCTTGCAACGGTGCAGCGGCAACTGGCCTATGAGGTGGTGAAAACCTTTCAGGCTATTATCCAGGCGGAAGAAATGGTGACCGTCCGCAACGAAGAATTTTCAGCCATCGGCGCAGCCCTGGAAGTCGGCAGAGCCCGATACGAGGCAGGGGACCTCCTCCGCCAGGATCTGCTCAATCTCGAACTGCAACAGGCGCGGGCCAGCGAGAACCTTATCCTGAGCAGGCATACCCTGGAACTCACCAAAAGAAGCTTTAGCAATCTCCTCGGACTGCAAGGGGGAAATGTGGAAATCGACCGCAGTAACGGTTCCAACCAGGAAGTCCCGGAACATATCGATTATCGAAATCGTCACGAACTGCAGAAAATCGCGGCCATGGAACAGGCCGCAGCCGCCGGCTTGCAGAAAGCCGAAGGCGGCAGGATGCCGACGGTCGATGCCTTTGCCGGTTATCAGCTGGATAACGGCTTTGTTAAGGACGAAAGCGGCGACTCCTGGCTGGCCGGCGTGCGGCTGAATTACGAACTTTTCGACGGCCACCGGACATCCGCCGGTATTGCCGGAGCAAGAATCGCCCTCCAGAAAATCGAAGGGCTGAGGCAAAAGACGGAACTCGCCCTCGATCTCGAGGTACAGCACGCCCTGCTCGAATACCGGCAGGCCGAAGAGCGGCTGAACGTTACCGGCAAGATGGTTGGAGTCGCCGATGAAGCGGCCCGCCTCAGCCGAGCCCGCTTCAAGGAAGGGGTCATCCTCGCCTCCGATCTCATCGATCTGGAGATGCGGCTCACCGATGCCCGAGCGAGACAACTTTCGGCCGAAGCAGGTTACCGGGTGGCTATCGCCAACCTGCGCAGGGCCACCGGCCTGGAACAATTTCCCGACAAGTAACCGGCAACTTTCATAATAAGGAGTCGAAAGATGAAGTTCAGAAGGGCCTCCCTCATTTTCCTCATATCACTCGGCATGGTTGTGACGGCCTGCGACCACGAAAAAAACACAGCCGAGGAAAAACTGCAGTCGCTGCCGACAGCCGAAGTCACCGTAAGCAAAGCTACAAAACGAGCCGCTGCCAGGCAGGTAGAAGTGGTCGGAACGGTGCAGGCTGTCGACCGGGCGGAGATTTCTGCCAAGATAACCGGCAACATCATCGCCCTGCCCGTCGATCTTGGCTCCAGCGTGAAACAGGGCGAACTGCTGGTCGAACTCAGTGCCGGAGAGATTTCCGCCCAGGTTCAGCAGGCTAAAGCGCAGCTCGAACAGGCCAAACGCAACCTGCTGAGAGAAGAAAACCTGCTGAAAAAAAATGCGGCGACTCCCGAGTCGGTGAAATCCCTGCAGGATAGCGTCCGTATTGCCGAGGCCGCCCACCGGGAGACGCACACCATGCTTGACTATGCCCGGATCACCGCCCCCTTTGCCGGCATCGTCACCCGCAAATTCGCAAATACCGGCGATCTTGCCACCCCGGGCAAACCGCTTCTCATCCTTGAAGAAGGCAGCAACCTCCAGGTCCTCACCGATATTCCGGAAGCGATGATTGCCGGTATAATGAAAGGCAACCGACTGAAGGTAACGGTGCCCTCGGTGGATCTGATTACCAAAGGCACCGTAGCCGAGATCTCGCCGACCGCCGACCCCACCTCGCGCACCGCTCCGGTCAAACTGCACCTGCCGGCCGACGACAGGCTTCGTTCCGGTCAATTCGCGAGGGTTGGTCTGGTTTTGGCGGAGACTGAGACCCTGACAGTTCCGACGGAGGCCGTGGTACCCTTTGGCCAGATGGAAAGGATCTTTGTCGTCGACGACGGCCGCGCGAAGCTCCGTCTGGTCCGCACCGGCGCAAAGGAAGAACGGGATGTCGAAATCCTGAGTGGCCTTACCGAAAACGAAGTGGTGATTGTGACCGGCAACGGGACCCTGACCGACGGCCAGCCTGTCAGCATCCGTCAGTAATTTTTCATTTTCCTCGGGCAAAGAACCCGTGACGCCTCCTATGAATACGCCCTCGTCCCATCCTACCGGTTTTGCCGGACGTCTGGCCCAGGCCTTCGTCGCTTCCAAGTTGACCCCGCTCGGCATCCTGGCTTCCCTGCTCCTCGGTCTGCTGGCTGTTATCCTCCTGCCGAGGGAAGAAGAGCCGCAGATCAAGGTGCCGATGATCGATGTCATGGTCTCCATGCCCGGCGCGACACCAAAGGAGGTCGAAGAGCGGTTGACCATCCCCATGGAAAAACTGCTCTACGAACTGCCGGGGGTCGAGTACATCTACTCGACCTCCACTGCCGGGCAGAGTCTTCTGGTGGTGCGGTTCTATGTCGGGGAGAATCTAGAGACCTCGATCGTCCGGTTGAACCAGAAACTGGCCACAAACTACGACCGTATTCCCCATACCGTCAATCTGCCGCTGATCAAACCGCACACCATCGACGATGTGCCGATCATGGCACTTACCTTCCATGGCGAGAGTTACGATCACTACACCCTGCGCCGTCTTGCCGCCCAGGTCGACGACGTAGTGAAGAGCATACATGCGGTAGCGGAAACGAAACTGATCGGCGGCACGAGAAGGCAGCTAACCGTCCGCTTCGATCCCCTGCTGCTCGCCTCACGTAATCTCACGGTCGGCGAGCTGGCCCCGAAGATCCAGGCGGTCAACAGCCAGTCCCATTCCGGCAACCTTATCGCGAAAAATATCGAAATACCCTTGCAGACCGGCAGTTTCCTGCACAGCGCCGAAGAGATCGGCCGTATCGTCGTCGGCGTCTACGGCGGCAGGCCGGTGTATCTCCACGAGGTGGCAAAGATCGAGGACGGCCCGGAAGAGCCAGACAACTATGTGCTTTACGGCGAGAAAGGAGTTAAGCCTGCGGAGGCGGCGGTGACTCTCTCTATCGCCAAACGGCCGGGGGCCAATGCGGTCTCGGTGGTCGAGGATGTGCTGGAGAAGGTGGAAGGTCTGAAAGGCAGGCTTATCCCATCCGATGTCACCGTAAGCGTAACCAGAGACTACGGGGCGACCGCCTCGGAAAAATCGAACGAACTGCTGCTCCATATGGGTATCGCGGTCTTCGGCGTCGCCCTGCTCATTCTCTTTTTCCTCGGCTGGCGCGAATCGATCGTAGTCATGCTGGCGATTCCGTCGACGCTTGCCCTCACTCTCCTGGTTTTTTATCTCTACGGCTATACGCTGAACCGCATCACCTTGTTCGCGCTCATCTTCTCCATCGGTATCCTGGTCGACGACGCCATTGTGGTGGTCGAAAACATCGTCCGTCATCTCCGCCTGCCTGGCAACAGCGGTCGACCGCATATCCAGGTGGCGATCGAGGCGGTTGCCGAAGTCGGCAATCCTACTATCCTCGCCACTTGGGCGGTGATCGCGGCGATTTTGCCCATGGCCTTTGTCGGCGGCCTGATGGGCCCGTATATGCGGCCAATCCCCATCGGTTCGTCGGCGGCCATGCTCTTTTCCCTCGTCATCGCCTTTACCGTCACGCCCTGGGCGGCCACCCGCGTCCTGAAGAAGTCCCCTGCAGGTAACGGCGACGAGCATGACCAGGTTCCCGACGACTGGTTCACCCGGATCTACCATAAAATCATGGAGCCGCTTCTCGCCCACGGCGTCTGGCGGCTGGTATTCTTTGCAGTGATTACCAGCCTCCTGCTCGGCGCCTGTGCCATGGTCTATCTGGGGCTGGTCAAGGTAAAGATGCTGCCCTTCGACAACAAGAGCGAGTTCCAGGTGATCCTCAATATGCCGGAGGGTTCGACGCTGGAACAAACCGCCCGGGTCGCCATGGAGATGGCCGACGTGGTTCGGCAGGACCCGGCGGTAACCGATTACCAGCTCTATGTCGGCACCGCTTCCCCCTACAACTTCAACGGCCTGGTCCGTCACTACTTCCTGCGCAGCGGGTCCACAGTCGCCGATATCCAGGTAAACCTCCTGCCGAAACATGAACGATCGCTGCAGAGCCACGATATCGCCACGCGAATCCGGCCGCCGCTGGCCAAAATTGCCACCCACTACGGGGCGGCCGTGGCGGTGGCCGAGGTGCCGCCCGGCCCGCCGGTCCTGCAAACCCTGGTGGCCGAGATCTACGGGCCGACGGATGAAGCGCGGGTGAAACTGGCGAGCGAAATAAAACGGATCATGACTAAAACGACCGGGGTGGTCGATGTCGACTGGTTCAGGGAGGAGGACCGAAGTCGCAAGGTCCTTACCGTGGATAAGGAAAAAGCGGCCTTGAACGGCATCTCGGAAAAACAGATTACCCGGGCTATCGACATCGGGGTGCAAGGGTATTCCTTTGACCTCTACCACCGGCCGACCGACAAGGAAAACATCGATATCGTCCTGGAATTGCCCCGGGAATACCGGGCGCGGATCGAATCTCTGTTGAACATCTCACTCCGGTCCGAGACCAATCCCGCAGCACCCCTCGTGCCTTTACGCGAGCTGGTGATCGTCTCCGAACGGCCGGTCGAGCAGCCCATCTACCGCAAGAACCTCAAGCCGGTCATCTATGTCACCGGCGATGTGGCCGACGTGGTGGAGAGTCCGGTCTACGCCATTCTGGAGATGAACGACAAGCTCGCCGCCCTCGACGGCCGCGACTTCGGCGGGCGTGAGCCGCACGTAGAAATCTACAACCTGAATCAGCCGTTTGCCGAGAGCGAACCTGCCATGAAGTGGGACGGCGAATGGCATATCACCCTTGAGGTCTTTCGCGATCTTGGGCTTGCCTTTGCCGTGGTCATGGTGCTGATCTACATGCTGATGGTCGGCTGGTTCAAAAACTATGTGACGCCCCTGGTGGTGATGGCCGCCATTCCCTTCTCGCTCATCGGCATCCTGCCGGCCCATTGGGGTTTCGGCGCCTTTTTCACCGCCACCTCGATGATCGGTTTCATGGCCGGCGCAGGCATCGTGGTGCGGAATTCGATCATCCTCGTCGACTTCATCGAGCAGCGCATCCGGGAAGGCGAGCCGCTCGCCAAAGCGGTGGTCGATGCCGGGGCTATTCGCTTCCGCCCCATGCTGCTCACGGCTTTGGCTGTAGTGATCGGCGCCTCGGTTATCCTGGCCGACCCGATCTTCCAGGGACTCGCTATTTCGCTCATGTTCGGCGAGATCGCCTCACTTTTGGTCAGCCGAATGGCGGTGCCGGTGCTCTATTTTGTCATCAAGAAACGAAGGCAACATGAACCTGCCAACCCGGCAATCAACTGAGAAATTCTGCCATGTACAAACAGCTTTTCAACCCATTTGAAGACCGGCTGAGTCGCGATCTCCGCAACGAGCTGTCGGAAGCTTTGGCTGTTGCCGTGGAAACCGGCAGTGATGAGAAGCTGGCAAACATCATGAAGAAATACCGGTCGCAGCCCCTTGCCGATTGTTACCGGACCTATCTCGAAGATCGCTGTGCCAGATATGAAAAAGCGCTTGCAGCAATCCCCGGCATCATCGATCCGATCCACCGGAGCTTGATCCTCTGGGACCTCGGCCTGTTGTTCGAGGTGCACGAGGTACTGGAACACGCCTGGTATACGGCGGAAGGCAGGATGAAGTTGACCATGCAGGCGCTGATTCGCGCCGCAGGAGTCTATATCAAGCGGGAATACGGTTATAATGAGGCTGCAGCGCGCATCGCCGCCAAGGCAATTCCGGTGCTTGAAAAAAACCGGGTACTCCTGGAAAAGTATTTCAAGCCGGAAAAACTCATTGCAGCACTTGCCTCTCCGGACGCTTCGCCTCCTCAGCTCCTATAAAATCCTGCCTCGCTATACCTCCGGAAACGGAAAATCAGGATCATCCAGCAGTTTATGGAAACGCTGCTTGTGCTCGGTCTTTTGATCATGGAAGTCGATCAGGGTGGCAAGAATTGCCATTACCTCGGACTCGGAAGCCTTTCGTAAGATGCGTCTGCCCACTCTGGGATTCGCCCCGCCCTTGCCGCCGGCATAGATCTCATAGCCGTTCCGAGTGGCGACGATGCCGATATCGGAAGTCTTGGCCCCGGAGCAGCACATGGTGCAGGCTGCGACCGCGAGCTTGATCTTGGGCTTGGTATGACTGCGGCCGGCAAAGCGATCGAGGATCGTGCGGCTGAAGGCTTCGGTATCGATCAGCCCAAAACTGCAATGCCCCATGCCCACACAGACCCGCGGGATGGGAAATTTCCCGGGCGCCTTGAAATCTGCCCCGAAGGCGGCCAACTGCGCCTTGATCTCCTCCGCCGCCGATTCCGGTACCCCGGTCAACCGCAGGTTCTGCAAGGTGGTGAGGTACACCACCAGATTGTATTGTTCCGCCAGTTCCCGCGCCGCCGCCATAATCTCCAGGGGCAGCCGACCGGCCTGAAGCAGGACGGTAATACTCGTTTTCTTTTCTTCTCGCATTGATTGTTCAGGTTTTCATTTCAGATGAAATAGGGCGGGGTGAGCCTGCCGAGCGTGTCGGCAGGCCTATAACTGAAGTCTACTTGAGCCATTCATGGTCAGGTGGACAAACTGCGGGTTGATTCGACCTTCAGTTCGGTGCAGGGTTTTCTCGGTAAAGGAGATGGCTCCGGCCTCGGTCACCGTGATGACGGCCGAGGACCTGGTGCCATAGTCACGGCTGTCGATAAAGATAGGACTGAGCAGCCGCTCCCAGTCGAGTCCCACCCCTGTTTCCGGCAGCCCGTCATCGGGCGGACGATGGCTGTCTTCGAGGACCGCCAACAGCTGCAGGGGATCGATCTGCGCTATTTCAACCATAAAGGGCCGCAACAGCTCCTTGCCTCGCACCACCTTGGGCCAGGGTGAATCGAGCAGATGGTTGGATAGACCGTAAAAGCCCGGTCCAAGTTTTTGGGCTGCACCATTTTTGTTGGAATAATAGAACAACTCCTCGGCATCGCCCAGAACAAGATTG
>Ga0209317_1000796_pt1 | contig 33922 bp, 30 predicted proteins | sample RifGroB2_FD_183994 | JGI IMG/M metagenome (GOLD analysis project Ga0209317, IMG submission 183994) | Soil microbial communities from Rifle, Colorado, USA - Groundwater B2 (SPAdes) (version 2) | ecosystem: Environmental > Terrestrial > Soil > Unclassified | place: Rifle, Colorado | collected...
GTGCGGATTACAGGAGTACAGTCATCCTTGACTTGCCAAAAACCTGCTTACCTTTTGCTGTATCGGCGGGCAATGCCGTTTCCTTTAGCCCATTCCTGAATTTTGCCGAAAATTGTCACATTCTCACCACCCCACTGAAGCGGAAGAACCCTTTGCACTAAAGATTGCCGGTATGGTAAGAATAGAGAGGAAGTGAATAATAATACCCCGGAGTATTGCATGAAAATCCTTATTGCCGAAGACGATCTCACCTCCAGAATGATGCTGGAGTTGATAATTGGCAAATGGTCCTTCGAAGTCGTCAGCGTTGACGACGGCCGAAAGGCCTGGGAAATACTGCAGCAGGACGATGCTCCGCCCATCGCCATTCTCGACTGGGAGATGCCGGAGATCGACGGGCCGGAACTGTGCCGGCGGATCAAACTTCTCGCCAGGGACAATCCCACCCATGTCATCCTCCTGACTGGCCGGGACAGCACCGAAGATGTCGTCAGCGGCCTTGAGGCCGGAGCCGACGACTACGTCACCAAACCCTTCGATCTGAACGAGCTGCGAGCGCGAATCAATGTGGCGGTGCGTCTCGTCAAAACCCAGGCCTCCCTCAGCCAGAAGCTCAAGGAATTGAAAGAGGCTTTCGAGCATGTAAAGACCCTCCAGGGCATCATTCCCATCTGCATGCACTGCCACTCCATCCGCAGCGACACGGAGGCCTGGCATCGGCTCGAAGCCTATATCGAGCAACATTCCGAGGCCCAGTTCAGCCACTCCATCTGTCCGAAATGCCTGCATAAGTACTATCCTGACCTGGAAGGTGACATGGTGCGGAAGCAGAAAAAGCCGCAATAGGCTGAGTAACCCTGCTTCGCGACTAGCTTCCGCCCGCAGGCCCATTCTCCCGGTCCAGTCGACCTATCCCACCCGTGAAATCAGTTGCGGGTAAAAATTCTTTACGATAGGATACGCGCCCAGTTCCTTTGCAACCTACAAGCACATGCATTCCTGAATGCGTTCCGTGTGTCAATCATGGAACCCGTCAGGCCGAGAAATTTGGTGAAAGATAATGACTGAAAGAAAGCTTCGCGTAGAGAAAATCGGTGGCACTACCATGTCCCGCTTCGGGGAAGTCCTGAACAACGTCGTCCTCAAGAATAAAAACGATATCTACAACCGGATCTATGTCGTTTCGGCTTATTCGGGAGTGACCAACGAACTGCTGGAGCATAAGAAGACCGGACAGCCCGGCATCTACCAGAGCTTCGAGCAGAACGCCGAATACGAGCCGGCGATGATCAGCCTGCAGGACCGGCTCTGCGAACTGAACCGCGGTTTTGCCGGCATCGGTCTCGATGTGGCCACCGCCGACCGGTTCATCTGCGAACGGATCTCCTTTGCCGTCAATATCCTGAAGAGTATGGACAATGTCATTTCCTCCGGCTATGTCAACCGCACCGAGGTGTTGCTGGCCGCGCGGGAACTCCTCGCCTCCATCGGCGAGATGCACAGCGCCTTCAACAGCGCCAATATCCTGCAGAACCTCGGCTACGATGCGACCTATGTCGATCTGAGCGGCTGGCAGGACCGCAAGGAAAGGACTATCGATGCCCGGATCAAACACACCTTCGCCACGCTCAATCCAGCCAAAACCGTCTGCTTTGCCACCGGCTACACCAAAGGAACGGAAGGGATCATGCGGGAGTTCGACCGGGGCTATTCGGAGGTGACCTTCTCCAAGATTGCAGTGCTGCTGAATGCCGCGGAGGCGGTGATCCACAAGGAATACCACCTCTGTTCCGGCGACCCGGTGATCATCGGCGAAGGCAAGGTCCATCCGGTCTGCAACACCAATTTCGATGTCGCCGACCAGCTGGCCGACGTGGGCATGGAGGCGATCCACCCCAAGGCCTCGAAGCCGCTGGAAACCGCCGGCATCTCCATCCGGGTAATGAATGCCTTCGATCCCAGCCACAGCGGGACGTTGATCACCAAGGGCTACATCTGTCCGCACTCGAAGACCGAGGTCATCACCGGCTCAAACGCCGTGACCTGCCTGGAAATCCACGATACCCGCATGGTGGGGGAAGTGGGCTTCGACATGAAAATCATGAAAATCCTGCAGGATCACAACATCAGCTATATCAACAAGGCGACCAATGCCAACACCATCGATGTGTTGATCTACGAAAGAGATTGCACACCCCAGATGGTCGACGAAATGCGCCAGCGCTTCGAACTGGTGACCACCCAGAATGTGGCCATCGTCTGTGCGATCGGTTCCAATATCGCCAAGCCCGGCATGCTGGCCAAGGCAGCAAAGGCGCTCGCCGAAGCCCGAATCAATATCCTCACAGTCTCCCAGACTTCACGGCAGACCAACATGCAGTTCACCATTCTCCGGGATCATTTCGTTCAGGCCCAGCGCGCCCTGCACCGGGTACTCTGCGAAGAGGCCAGCTAAATAGTGTTTGTCCAGAAATAGATAAAAAAGGGGGATCGGAAATAGTCCGACCCCCCGGCAAATGCAGCGAAAACTTTAAATTATTGGACGTTTACCCGCACATCTTCCGACATTGCCTCGATTTCCCCGGCAATGACCTCACTGTCCGCCGCTTCGGGCACCGAGAGCGACAGGCGGGCGGAAAAAACGGTATCGCCGATGCCGTCCATGGCAAACCGCTTGCATTCCATATCCTCCACCACGATATCGAGGTTGGCGAGAATATTGCTGAGATCGCCGGTCAAGCCGGGTCGGTCGATACAATCGACGATCAGGTTGATGGTCTTGGTCGCCGCCCGCGGGGTTTCGCTGAGCTCGGCATAGACAAAATGAAGGCTGGGAAACCTCTGTTCGAGGCCTGATTTCAATTTTTGTTCCGCTTCCTCTGCCACGACTACATTCATGAGGGCAGAGAACTGACCGTCCAGCTTGATAACCTTACTGGTCAACCATTCTCCACCTAGGCTGCGGGTAGTTTCGGCCAATGATTTGATCATACCAGGGAAGACGGGGCCGTAGATTGTGGTGACAAAATTGCTTTTCATACCTTTTACCCTTTCGCAGAAATCCTTGGACAGTTGATCACCTCCAGGGAGAATACCTCAGAGAGCTCAATTCTAAAACAACTTCCTCCATACATCGACCAGTTAAAAAATGCAATCGGCGGCTGCTCCCCCGCCGATTGCGTCCTGCAGTTTTCCGCCATCAGGGTGATGATGCCGGTGAAAACAGGCAAAAAAAACCGCCGGAGTCCGAAAAACGGACTGCAGCGGTTTTCTGGTTCAGGCACGGCGAGTTACCGCCGCCGTTGCCTCAGTCCCTTTCCTGTCAGGCTGTCTTTTCCGCCTCGGTCCGGGCATTGGGCCAACGGCGTTCGGCAACCTCGTCGGTAGCGTAATCGGGTAGAAGAATAGGCGCAACCGCCGGATTTTCGATACCCGCTTTGGTCAGCTCTTTTTCGAACTTCACCACGTGATCGAGGGTCAGCTTCTTCAGCTCGACGCCGCTCTTGACATAGGCCGCGGCATTCTTGCCGGCCCGGCGACCAAAGGTGATGATATCCTGGAGGCTGTTGCCCATCAGTCGATTCTCGCCATGGACGCCGCCGATAGCCTCGCCTGCGGCGAAGAGCCCGGGCAGGACGGTTTCGGTATTACCGTTGACGTTGATCCCGCCGTTCTGATAGTGCAGGGTCGGGTAGACCAGCATCGGCTCTTTGCTGATATCGATACCGTGCCGCTCGAACTGGATGAACTTTGCCGGCAGTTCTTTCTTGACGGTGCCCGGACCGTGCAGTTCCTCGATCATCGGCGAGTCGAGCCAGAGGCCGACCCGGCCGGTGGGGGTGACGATGCCTTTGCTCTTTTCCATGGCCTCCTTGATGAGTTCCGCCGATTCGACGTCACGCGGTTCGAGCGGGAAACAGAACTGCTCGCCGTCGATGTTCAGCACATGGGCGCCGAGCCCCCTCACCTTCTCGGTGATCAAAAGACCGACATTCTGCTCGGGGTAGGCAACGCCAGTGGGATGGTACTGGGTCGAATGGAGGGCCTTGTTGCCGACTCCCGCCCGGTAGGCCATGACCACGCCGTCCATCGTGGCGCCGTAGTGATTGGTGGTGGCAAAGCCCTTGATGTGCAGACGGCCGAAGCCGCCGGTGGAAATGATCACCGCTTTGGCCTTGACGATCGAAAACTCGCGGGTCTCCATATTATAGAGGATGGCGCCGGCGCATTTGCCGTCGGTGTCGAGGAGGAGCTCCACCGCCGGGCTGAACTCAAGCACGGTGATCTGATCGGCCCGGTTGCGCACTTCATCCCTCACCACCCGCATGATCTCCGCCCCGGTCATGTCACCGGATGATTGCATGCGTTTGCGCGAGGAGCCGCCGCAGTGACGGACTACCGTGCGGCCGTCTTCGTACTTGTTGAAGATCATGCCCAGGCTCTCCAGCCAGGCGATGGACAGCGGGGCATCGTTAGCCAGTGCCGCCACCAGATCCGGCTGGTTGGAAAAGTGGCCGCCGCCGATGGTGTCCATGAAATGATAATAGGGCGAATCGCATTCATGGGTCGCCGCCTGGATCCCGCCTTCGGCCATGATGGTATTGGAATCGCCGTGCCGCAGCTTGGTGGCGACGATGACCTTGCAGCCGCCATTCGCCGCCATGATTGCCGCCGAGGTACCTGCCCCGCCGCCGCCGATGACCAGCACGTCGGTCTCATGATCGACCTTCGCCAGATCGACCTTCTCCGGACGGACCATCGACCTGGACTCCAGCAGCTTGGCCACGCCTTCCTGGTAGACGTCGCCTTTATTGGGGCCCACGGAGACTTTGCGTTTGCCGCTTTCCTGGTAATCCGGATGAAACTGGGAAAGAACCTCCGCCCTCTCGGCCATGGTCAGCGCCGGAAAGTTTTCGTTGCGACGGGCCATGGCCACCCTGGCCGGCCGGGTCGCCTCAACTTTTTTTATCAGTTCTTGCAATTCGGGTGTGTAAGCCATCTTTATTCTCCTTTATCCCAAAAGAGGATCGAAGCGGTGATTAGTACCTTAGAAATTCATTTCTTGTTTTTAGTAAAAATTTCGTGAAGGTACTTATCCCCCCTTGTGGGGGGTTGGTTATAAATAGCGAGTCTCTTTGGGCTGCCATCCTATTTCGGCGAAATCGGGCTGACGCTCCCGTTCCACATAGATCTTCTCCAGCTCTTCCTTGCTCATCGCCGACAAATCGTTCAGCATGGTGTGATACTTGCCGGCCTCGATATCCTTCACCCGGGCCTTGAGATGCTCCGCATGGGGCAGGATGTATCTGCCGTAAACCCGACGGGCCAGCTGCGCTGCATGGTACTGGGGTATTTCTCCCATACAGCGGCTGGCACATAGACCGCATTGAATGCAGTCGAAAGAGAGACGAGCGGCTTTTTCGATATTGCCCTGCTTAAGGGCCGAAATGTAGCCGAGCACGTCGACGTCCATCGGGCAGGCTTTGGTGCACTGGTTGCACGCCACGCAGCGGAATAGTTCGGGATAGAGGGCATGAATGGCCTCCGGCAGACCGCCGATCTCTTCGATGCTGTAGCTCGCCCGGTTGGCCGGGAAAAAGGGGATCTGGGCCAGGTACATGTTCGCTTCGACCACGGTCTGACAGGCCAGGCCGAAATGCAGCTTGTAGTCGCCGGCCATCCGGTAGACAGTCGGGCAGGCGCCGCAGATGCCGCCGCGGCAACCGGCGCCGCGCAGGAATTTGAAGCCGGCGAACTCCATGGCCTTCATGATGGTGAGCGTCTCGGGGACCTCGTATTGCTTCCCCATGATGTAGACCGGGATGGTTTTCGCACCTTCCGGCAGAATGGCCCGATCCCCGGTCGCTACTCTCGGGGTCTTTTTGCTCGATTTCTCATTTGTTTCACACATGGTTCTCTCCAATGATGCGCGATTATATTAGCCGTCTTCGGTTATTCGAGCCGTCGCTTACGCTGCGGCCAAACAATTTTTGTCTTTCAGCAGATCGACACTGATCCGGGTGTTCAACTCGAAATGACAGACTGCCGAGTCGAGACCCAGGGCCACCGCGAGCAGCTGGGTGAAGTAATAGGTCGGGATATTTTTGGCGATCCTGCCTTTTTCCAGCATCAACTGCTGTTGCTTGCCCAGGTTGTATTCGCACAGCGGACAGCTGGTGGCGAGAGCCTCGATGCCTGCACCTGCGGCCAGATTGAGAATGGCGGCTCCGGCACTGTTTTCCCCGGCGGGAGAACCGAGCACCTGATAGGAACCGCAGCATTTGTCAGCGGCATTGAAGGGCACGACGGTGGCGCCGAGCGCTTCCAAGAGGCCGGTCATGAGGCTATAACTACCGAAGGGTTCGATACCAACGTCGGCCGGTCGCTGCAGGGTACAGCCGTAATAGGGGGCAACCGCGAGTCCGGTCAGGGGCACCTTCACCTTCTCTTTGACCGCCTCCCAGCCGATCTCTTCCTGCAGGAAGGTGAGGAAGTGCACGACCTCCACTTCGCCTGCGTAATCGATCTCCTCGGTCATGAAACGATTGATGGTGGCTCGTTTCACCTCATCGGTTTTCATGATCCGGTTGGCCCGGGCCAGGGTGTTGTAGCACATCGAACAGAGGGTGACCAATTTCTTCGCACCCTGCTCCTTGGCCCGGATGAGATTGCGGACCGGCCCGACCTGATGGATCAGATCGTCGGCGGTGAGGGAATGGACGGCCCCGCAGCAATTCCACCTGTCGATTTCTGTTACCTCGACGCCTAAAGCTGTCAGAGAAGCAATCGCCGCCCTGTCCAGATTCTTGGCTTTGGTCTTCAAGGTACAGCCTGGATAGTAACTGATCTTCATCGCTCTCCTTAACTCGTGAATTTTCTGAATCCGGCAACCAATGCGATCTGCGGCATCTCCGCGACCTGTTCGGCGGAAAGCCGGGAAGGCTCAATATAGTTTTTGCTCTTGCGAAGGACCTGTTGCCGCAAGGCCTCCATGACTTTGGCGATATCGATTCCTCTCGGGCACTTCACCGAACAGGCGTGACATGAGGCGCATTTCCAGTAGGTGTTGATCCCGGCCAATTTATCGATCAGACCGAATTGAGCCATATGCATGACTTGGCGGGGACTGTAATCCATCTCCTGGGCCATGGGACACATACCAGTACATGTGGCGCATTGCATGCACAGCTTGACGCTTTCGCCACTCAGTTCCTTCAGTTTCTCAATCGATGTGATCGACTGAGTCTGGGCAGTAATCGTTAATGTCATGTCAATTCTCTTTTTAGAACCAATAAGTTATTTTCGCCTGCCAAGAAGTCAGGTCAAAAATACCACGCCCAATTGCCTCCGGGATTACCAGGTAACTCACCATGCCGGAAGAACAATGTTACTCTTCATCTCAGTCAGAAGAAATTCGCAATGATCAAAGATGAAATCAATCTTTTTCCAATCTCTATATTTAACAGATCCGAAAATTTTTTCAATAGCCTTTTATATGCGTATTTTCAAATATATGTATCGATTATATGAATGAACACTCATTCTAATGATGTCCCAGAACAATTTCATTTATAGCACCGGGGAACCGACCTACGGTTGTTATGGCAGACAAAACAAGGTTCGGGGCTGCCTGTCATGCGATGGCAGTGAAGAATGGTTGCACTCTGTGTGCTCTGGTGTTATTGTTACCTATTACCGGTTAGTTAGATATCGAACTCGAAGAGAAAAACCACAATGACCATGATTGCCCCCACCAATACACCCTGGGATGGCACCGAACGTCGAAAACCGAACAGCTGTCGGAGACGAAGCGAACGCCGTACCTTTCGGGAAAGACGCTGCGATACCCGGGACCAGACCCGGCAACGCCGCAAAGGTTTCTCTGGATGGCTGCGCTCGCTGATAAGAATTCGTCTGGGCGTGGACCGGCGAAAAAATGGTGACCAACGTACCATTTCGGACAGGCGCAGGATGAACACCCGTGCCCTGCTCACCAAGGAAGAACTGGCCGATCTCCTGAAGTAGGGAAGTCTTTCCCGAAGATCGGCTTAGCCCGGATTACTCACTAACTTCTGAAATCGACACAATGTTCATGAGAAATTCGGGTTACCGGCTCTCTTTGCCCGGTATTTCTCCCGACTCTTGCGGTTCGCATTCGGCCGCAACCGGACAGGATCCGTCCTCCCGACCTTCAGAAGCCGTACCGGAACCTGGGACAAAAGATGGCACAATCCGGGAAGAGCCGCCGTAATCGATCTCTTTCTTTGCCGGCCGGCAGTTCTCGTCCAGATACTGCATGATCTGCTGTTCCCCCCGCAGTACCAGGGTCTTCTCCCGCTCGACCGCGACCAGTGCCGGAACGCCGGTGACCGAAAGATTTTGCAGAAACCTGGCATTGATTGCCGGATCGTAGGCGGAAAAATGTTCGGCCCCATCCAGTTGAAACGCGGTCAGCCGATCGACCGGATTAAAACGGAAGGCGCAGGTATTCTCTTCCCTGATCGAATCCAGAATCTTTTCACAGTAGCTGCACGTTGAGGAAAAAAATAGAAACCGTTCGGTACCGTCTTCCTGTCCGGCCAGCCTTGCCACACTGCCCGCGGCAAGCGACGGTCCTTTCCCCGCTGCCGCTTCGAACCGCAGGCTGAAGCAGGCGACCATAACGGCGGCAAAGAGCACGGCACCGCGAACTATCTGCCGCAGACCGCACAACAGGTTCAGCATGAGGATGATGGAAAAAATGATGAGACAATAGGAACAGAAGACCATCGCTATCCGGTACTGAAAGAAGATCAGCACCGCTTCCGCCGCAAGCCCGGCCAGAAGCAACAGCCGCGCCAGTTTGTGCCAGTATTCTGATCCGCTTCGGCCCGTGAGCAGCAGCCAGAACACTAGCTGAAAATAGAGAAAGCCAGCTATATTGAAGGTAAGCGGCGAAACGGTGGTGAGACTGTCGACAATTTCGCAGCCGTCGTTGAAGCAGACGCCCTTCCCTTGCGTATACAGGAGAAAGGCCTGCACCCCCGTCAGCCCGCTTGCCAGAAATGAAATGATTGCCCGAATCATGAAGTTTTTTGTTTGTCCTCTCTTTGTATTCATCTATTGACTATTGGCCAAAGGGCGTCATTATATCCGCCACGGCAGGCATGCCGGCCAATTTCGCCCAAGTGTCCATATTATTAAAGTAAATATTCCAAAGAACTGCAACAGGAAGAACATGCCGGAAACCAAGCAAACTCCTGGCGCCATCCTCTGGGTGATCGCGGCCGTCCAGTTTTTGACGCCCTTCATGTTTTCCGCCATCGGCGTGGCCCTGCCGACCATCGGCCGGGAATTTTCCGCCGGCGCGGTGCAGCTTGGCCTGATCGAGATGGTCTACATCCTGGCAGTCGCCCTGCTGCTCCTGCCGATCGGCCGCTTCGCCGATATCCACGGCCGGAGGAGGATTTTTCTTTCCGGCACCGTCCTTCTTACGCTTGCGACGCTTGCGCTCGCCACCGCGCCGACCATCACCCTGCTCATTGTCTTCCGATTTGTCCAGGGGATAGGCGCGGCAATGATCACCTCGACGAGTTTTGCCATCCTCACCTCCGTCTATCCGCCGGAGAAACGCGGCAGGGCCATGGGCATGGTGGTCGGCTGCGTCTATCTGGGCATCTCCGCCGGGCCGACTCTTGCCGGGTTGATGATCGATTATCTCGGCTGGCGCTGGATTTTTTACAGTGCGGTTCCGGTTGAAATCCTGATCCTGCTCTTTGCCGCCACCCGGCTTAAGGGAGAATGGGCCGATTCGCAGGGCGAACCCTTCGACTGGACCGGCTCGCTTCTCTATGTCGTTGCCCTGGCCGGCCTCATTATCGGTGTCCTGGAGATGCAGCTGTTGCCGAACGCCTGCTGGCTCGCTGGAGGCGGGACAGTCATGATGATCGTCTTTCTGCTCTACGAAAACTCCATCCGGTTCCCGATTTTTCCGCTGAAGAAAGTCCTCGCCAACCGGGTCTTCGCCCTCAGCAACGTCGCCACCTGGCTCAATTATGCCGCATCCTTCGGCATCATGTTCTTTTTCAGCATCTATCTCCAGGTAATTAAGGGCGTCTCCCCGAAATTCACCGGCTTCATCCTCATCACCCAACCCCTGCTGCAGGCCTTTTGCGCCCCCATTGCCGGCAAGATGGCCGATAAACACGACCCGGCGCCCATCGCCACCCTGGGCATGGCCTTCTGCACTATCGGTCTTGCCGCCGCAGCCACCATCACCGCCGCCTCCTCCTTCGTCTTCATCTTTGCGGTTTTGATCGTTATGGGCATCGGCTTCGGCCTCTTTTCCACCCCCAACACCACCGCCATCATGGCCAGCATCGACCGGCGCGATTACGGCATGGCCGCAAGCCTGATCGCCACCATGCGGACCACCGGCATGCTGACGGCGATGACCCTGATCACCCTTCTCCTCTCCTGGTTCCTCGGCAGCGAACAGGTGACCCTGGAGACCGGAGACCGATTTCTGGCCGCGATGCACACCGCCATGGTCATCTTCAGCCTGCTGGGCTGTGCCGGAATTTTGTGTTCTCTCGGCCGGACCAGCAAGCGCGGGATCAAACGCCAACCATGAGCAATTGATAAGATATGGATGAGATAGACTATCATTGGTACGCTTTTCACGAATTAACGGGTGGGGAACTCTACGCCGTGCTCAAGTTGCGGCAGGAGGTTTTCGTCGTGGAACAGCGATGCGCCTATCAGGACTGCGACGACCTGGACCAGAGGGCCTGGCATCTGGTGGGCTGGCGGCAGACGGACGGAAAGATCGAACCTGCTGCCTATCTGAGGGTGATTCCGCCGGGGCTGCCGGGTGAGATGCCGGCTATCGGCCGGCTGTTGCTGCGCACCGACCGGCGGGGGAGAGGTGAAGGGAAAAAACTACTCAACCTTGCGCTCGGCCGCATCGAGGAGTTCTATCCAAAGACTGCAGTCCGGATTTCCGCCCAGCACCACCTCGTGGAATTCTACCGGAATTTCGGTTTTCAGCCGGCGTCCGGCGTCTACGACGAAGACGGCATCCCGCACATCGGGATGATCCGTCCCCCGCAAGAGCGCCCGTAATCTCCTGGGGCTACTCCAATCTCGCCGACACCAGCTCCCGGAATTTCTTGGCCTGACCGGGAGACGGGATCTCCGCAGCCAGGGCGTCGACGATTTCCGCAAACGGCCTGGAGGAACTGAGATGATCTTCGCAGATTATTGCCGCCATGGGGCCAATGCATTCGGCCAGGCTGGACTGCAGAATTTCTTGCTGTTCCCCGGTGAGCCCGATAACGGCCTGCGACTTATTGCGGCTCTCTCCCGACGAGGGGGCGCCGGCCGCGCCCCCTTTGAGCGTCTTGAGAATGGCCTCGGTAGAAGGCAGCGCCATGCGACGGGGAATAACGCCGCCTTCCTGGAAGCGAAACCGTCCGTCATGAATCTCCGACATCAAGGCCAGCGCCTCTTCACCCCGCTTGCTGGAGAAAAAAATGAAGACGATCTCTCCTTTATCCAGGACGAGCTGGGCACTCCGGTTGGCTTTTGTCGCAATGAACAGAGTACCTGTGGACCTTTGTTTACACAGCCTGCCTATTTCAATCACGATCTGCGCGAAGGGTATGTAATCCTGTGTCATAAGCCGTTACCTCTTCCGTAATCTTTCAAACGCCATCTGGAGACTGACACCCATCCTGTCGATTGCTCTGGCCAACGCCCCGATTTCATCGCTGCGGCCCTTTTCCTTGATGACGGCATTCAGATTGCCGCGGCTGATCTCGTCGGCAATGAGGGTCAGATTACGGATCGGCGTACTGAGGCGGCGGGCCAGGAGATAGGCGATGACGATCACCGTCGCAAGCGTCACCAGGAGCAGCAGCAAGGCATTGCGCTGCGCCTGATCCGCCGCGGCATAGGCTTCCTTGTAATCCTGCTGGACGATAAGAGTCCAGCCCTGGCCGGTCCTTTTCGAAAAGGCCACGATCTTTTTGCCGTTGTCCTCAAAGACAAAGGAGTCGTGGTCGAATCTGTTGCGCTGGCTGAGGACCGGATGAGAGCTGAAATCCTGCAGTTCGGAACTCACCTCGCCCTGGCCGTGGGCGATCAGCCGGTTCGTATCGTCGAGCAGGATGGCGTAACCCGTTTCGCCGATCCTCGTCTTGGTGATGGTCTTGGAGAGATCCTCAAGGGTCATGGCGATGGCGATTACCCCGTGATTTTTCGCCCCCTCGCCTTTGATCGGCTTGGCCAGGATAAAGGCCGGCTTATTGGAGGTCTTGCCGAGCAGCACCTGCTGACCCATCGGTTTGCCGCCGAGGACCTGTTTAAAATATTCCCGATCGCCGTAAAAGGTCACCGGCTTGCCGTCGCTTCGCCCGAGATTCTGGCCGTCGGGCAGGATGGTAAAGGCGAGGTAAATCCATTCGTAGGTATCGGTGACGGCCTTCAGCACCGGATTTTGACCATTGCTGTCCATGCCGAGGATGGCCGGAAGAGCGGCGTTCTGTTCGAGCAACCGGAGGTTCATATTGGTCCAGTCGTCGACGCTGCGGGTCAGATGTTCGGTATTTTCCACCAGATTCCGGTAAATATTGGCGGTCCATTGCTGCCTGGACTTATGGATGCCGATATACCAGAGACCGCCAAGAGGAATGATTGCAATCACCAGCATGGTGATAAGAATCTGATAAATGATTTTAAAACCGGCCCCGTCTTTCTCTGTTGCTGTACTGTCCACCATTGTTCTTTCTCCGTAAACATGTTGATAGCTCAAAACAACACCGTGAAATGATCAAGCGCCGCCTCCGTCGAAATCGTATCGTTTTGTTTCCTCGATCAAATTTCTCTTCGTTCAAAAGCAGGGCCAATTTCAGCCTATCCTATTAAGCCGCCCCATGCAAGCCATTTCCCGAACAGCCAAGTTCCGGAGAAAACAAGGGAATAGGGAGTCTGCCAGCGGCCCCTGGCCTATCCCCTCAAGGCACCAACAGCCGCCACCTCCGAACAATCGGACTAAGAAGTTAAGCTATCCTGAGACCCGCAGCAGTAGAACTTTCGTTTACCTTCAGACAAATACCTATTTAGCCTACATTGCACATAATTCTGAATCCCCACCTGTGGGCTTGCATCTCCGGAACAGAAAAAATGCGGCGGACTGTCGAGAGAATTTGTCAAAAGGCCGGGAATACGCTAGTGTCATGTCAAGCCTCAGATGTTGCAAGATTGCGCCGCAATTTTGGTTTCCTGCGAGGCGCGACTGAGGGCGCATAACAGCGCTAAGCAACGAAGTCAGGAAGCCAAAAGGGCAGGTAAGCGGAGCGGAGACTCCGAGCAAGATGCGACAGATGAGGCTTGACAGGACACTAGTTGGTTTCCTGAACGGCGAATACTCTCGGAATGAAAGGTTCAAACCAACCGTAAAAGAACTCAGGAGGAAGGCGCCCTCCCGAAAAAGCATGTGAAACACCACCGAATGAACACCCACCGCCGACTTCTTCCCTGCAACCGCTCCGGGCGGCAACGATTACCATTCACCAATCACAACATGAAATTCGTCTTTTCCTTTATTTTCCTTATCGCGGCAGCAAGCTCCGTTCTGTTTCCGACCACTGGATACTGTTCTCCCACCGATACAACCGACAGTCCGCTTGACCTGTTGTTTTACTCGAGGAATACTCCGACGGAGTTCATTGTCGTCGAGAAAAAGCATCAGAAGCTGAGCCTCTTCGAGCATCAGGACCAGGTCAGGTTGCTCAGAGAATTCGTGTGCGCCACCGGGCAGAATCCCGGCACCAAGAAGATCAGCGGCGATTCCCGCACCCCCGAGGGCATCTATTTCATCACCGAGATTTACGAAGACAAGCGGATCAGTGTTTTCGGCAGCCGGGCCTTCCATCTCAATTACCCGAATATCTTCGATTCCCATGCGGGTCATCTGGGGGACGGAATTTTCATCCACGGCACCAACAAGAAGCTGATCCCGAACAGTACCAACGGCTGCATAACCCTCGACAATAAAGACCTCGACGAACTTGCGCCCTATCTTGCCGTCAACACGATCCCGATCATCGTGCTCGACGCCCTGTCCGAACCCCTGGTCGGCAAGAGCCTGCTGCTGGAAGCCGACACGCCGCGTTTTGCCGAGATCCTCGGCGCCCTCTCTTTCGATCTTAAGAAGATTCCCGTCCGAGACATCCAGGCCCTGTCCTTTCTGAAGCAGGGGGAAAAGGCCGTCGCCTCGATCAAATACGCCACCTATGAACGGGATCACATCCAGTACCGGGAACAGCTCCGCACCTATCTCACCCAGTCCCCCATCGGCACCTGGCGCAACATCTATGCGGTCCAGAGTCAGGAGAAGAACCCTTATCTTTTGGCTATGCGCCCCAGCAAGAACGAGCTGGTGGCCAGGCTGGCCCCGGTTCCTCAGCCGGCAGAGGCGTCTCCAGCCGATCAACCGGCCGAACCGCCTCAGCCGGTTCAGCCCGATCGATCGGTTCAGGTCGCTGCAGCGGAGGCCACCGAGCCGGCTGCAACTCCGGCGGTCCAACCGGCGGAACCGGCCCGGCCGGCCAAAGCTGTCCCAGCCCAGCCGGCCCGAATTGTCCAGAAGACTCCTCCCGCCAAGCAGCCTGCCGTTGCCAAAATTCCTCAGCTGACCCGCAGCGAGGAGCTGTTGAATTTTGTGGAAAAATGGCGATCGGCCTGGGTCGCCAAGGATATCGAGACCTATATCAGCTGCTACAGTCCATCCTTTAAAAATGGCGGCCTCAATCGTGAAGGCTGGAAGCGGAAGAAGTTGTCCCTGAACAAAAAATACTCCTATATAAATGTTGCAATTAAGAATATCGTCGTGCAATGGACTCCTTCCGGCGCCAATGTCTCGTTTTCGCAGACCTATAAATCAGATCAGTATCAGACCGTCGGCACCAAGGTCCTGCAGATGACCAACAAAAACAACCGGTGGCAGATTGAGAGTGAAATTATGTAGCGGACACCGCAATGGTGCCCGGAAACGGGCGTGAATGATTTCCCACCCGTCCCTTGAAGTCCAGGATTTTCGAATTGCCCATGACTGTTCAGCAAGTTACCGTTTCTATTCTTATCTTCTGTATCTTTTTTTTCCGGTGCGCACCCGGTTATGCCGCGTCCCAATCGCCGGCCAACCACCAGAGCCTGCATGACGTCTATCTGGCCAACACCGAACACGAACTCCATATCTATCGGATTTACGGTAAGGAACCGGGCAAAACCATCATGCTTATCGGCGGCATCCAGGGCGATGAACCGGGCGGCTACCTGACCGCCGATCTATATGCCGACATCAATCTGAAAAAAGGCAATCTGATCGTCGTGCCCCGGGCCAATTTCTACTCCATCCTGCTCAATCAGCGAAACGGCATGACCGGGGACATGAACCGGAAGTTTGCCGAGCAGGATGATGCGGCGAGAAACATGGAGCAGGAAGTCGTCACGATCCTCAAGAGACTGATCGGCGAAGCGGACTGCCTGCTGAATCTCCATGAAGGTTCCGGTTTTTTCAATCCGGAATGGAAGGACGACCAGGAAAACCCGGAGCGTTTCGGCCAGTCGATCATCTTCGATGCGAAAAGCTATCATTCCGACAAGAGAGGGCGGAGTATCGACCTCGAAGGCCTTGCCGGCCTGATCAGTGAAAGGGTCAATCGAGAGGTTGCCAATCCCAGATACCACTTCCGGCCCAATAACCATAACACGGTGGCCGACGATACCCGGCATCCCGAGCAACGCAAATCTGCCACCTATTATGCCCTGACCCAGGAAGGCATTCCTGCTTTCGGCATTGAAACCTCCAAGGCCATCAGGTCGAACACGGAAAAAGTCGGCTTTCAGAAACTGGTCGTCAACGCCTTCATGGATGAATTCGGCATAATTCCGGAGACTCCTGGACAGCATATCGAACCCGTCAAACTCAATTACATCCTGGTCAAGATCAACGACGGTCTGCCTTATGCGGTACCGAGCGGCACGAGTCTGACGGTCGCAAGCGGCGACGAAGTTGCCGTCACCGACATCATTGCCGACAATGACCGGGGACTCACCGCCGATTTCCTCGAAATGGGCAGCCGCAACGATACCAAGCTGCCATTCCGGATCGCGCAAGCCACCAAAATCGTTATTCGTAAAGATGCTGAAACCTGCGGCTGGGTGGACCTCGCGGTGAGCGCCGGCGCTGTGGCCGGCAAAATCACCGGGGTATCCGGACTTTCTTCTCCGCCGGAAACGAAAAGAGCAGACCAGCAGATCTCCTTGAACGAGCTGAAAGCGGAGCAACTGGTCGTCGATGTGAACGGCAAACTGGTTTTTGTTCAAGAAGGCGAGGAAATCGAGGTGGCCAAGGATATGATGCTGATCATCAAAGGGATTCGATCGAATATCAGCCGGCTCGACAACGACATTCTGGTCAACTTGAAAGGCTTTGCGCCGCCAAAAGCTAAAAACGACGGCAACGACATCAATTATCCCATCTATCCCGCGCAGGACCTCTGGGTTCGTTACTCGGAGAAGAAAGACGGCATCAGATACCCGATCAGCACCACATACAAAGATCGGGAAATTGGCAAATTCTGGATTAAAATTTTGTGATTCTCAAACCTTACCGCACCTACACAAGGTCTCTCGTACCGACAGCGAAAAACCTCGGATCTTCGGCTGAAACGCCCGCGCAAATCGTGCGCATCGCTGTAAAGCTTTACTGCAAATATTGAGCGACCTGCCATCCCTTAGCATCCGTCCACCCCCATATCTAGCTGATTTTATATAAAAACAACAAATGGCACATGCTTTGCAGCAGAAGTCATGACACTGTTATGAAGCAGTCGACTTGAACAAAGCAGGAAGCGAAGAGGATGACAACTGAATGTCGGGATACTCTCTCTTTCCTGCAGCAACTGTGGAGAACGCCATGAATCAGCTTATCGCACGGGAAATCGTCGAAACTCGGAATCTTCTGGAAAGACGGAAAAACGAACGTTACAAGATCGTCCATATGCTCGCCATCACCGGTAGGGGAACGGGACAGATCATCGATATCGGACGGGAGGGGCTTTCATTCGGTTGTCTGTACCCCCATTCCTTTCCGGATACCTGGTCGATGGATGTTCTCGATGCCCGGGGCTCGCACATCAAGGAACTCCAGGTAAGAAAAGTTTGGGAGAGAAAGACGGGCGATCCGGGGCTCTCGACCAAGTACGAGCTGGAGATCGGCGTGGAATTCGCAGATCTGACGGGCGAGCAGGCCGATGAACTCGCTTTCCTCCTCGACAATCTGGACCTGTACACTTCCTCTTTTCTGGAGGCCTATCGCAATTAAAATGAGCCACAGGAACGCAGCAACACCATCCCCTTCACGAGAAAATTCCGTCTCTTTTTCGTGAAGGGTCTTCTCACTTCAGGCATGCAGCCAGAAACGGCTCCGGCAGTTCGGCAACCTTACGCTCTGCATAGTCAAAGGCCAGGATCGCGGCAAAACCTGAAAGAACCTGTTGTCCGTCGCCCTTTCGCGTCACCGCAAAGAGAAAAGTCGCTTTCTTGCCCTGCACCTCGCCGAGGGTTACCTGGACCTCCAGTTCATCGTGGAGAAACACCTCACGCAGGTACCTGCACCCGGCCTCCACCACCACGAGGCCTTTACCCTCGCCGATGTTTCCTTCGGAAAGACCGAAACTTTCAAGATAGCGAATCCTTGCTTCCTGAAAAATCACCAGAGCCCGATCGTTGCCCAGGTGGCGGCCGTAATTAATGTCGCCGATGGTGACGGTATATGGCGCTGTAAATGGAGTTGTCATAAAGCCCTCGCAGTCGCTCTGAAATGGGGAAGCTTTTTCTTCCGGTTTGTCTCATTCAGCTTTTACGGCAAAAGCAGAAACCTGCAACCTAAGAATGGTGCGGGAAGCGAATTCCTTCTCGCGGCCATTTCCTGCCGACACAGCCGGCATCCTACTTCGCCGAGCCTCTTGCCAGACCTGTCTCAGGTATTTATCGTATTGCCAACCAAAAAGTGACCTCTTTTCGCCACGGAACCGGTTGAAGCACAACCTCGGGAGCCATCATGAGCCGGTCATTTTTGTGCACTGCAAGTCTTACTCTCTGCTGGACACTTTCGCCGGATGTGCTGGTTTTTCTGGGCAACAGCTTCGGACGACACGGCAAGACTTTCGGCATCGTTCTGCTGGTGGGGGCGGCCTTGTCGGCCGCGGCGGCTTATTTCATCCATCACCCGGCTTCGATTTCGGGCGAAGACAATCGCCAGGATATCCTCGCCGCCGAAGCGGGTCTGTTGCCGGCCATCACCCTGAACCTCGCCGGTCGCCTCAGCCCCGCCCTGCTGTTCTCGACGGGAATGCTGGTCACCGCCGGCTTCACCTTCAATGAGACCTTTGTCTATTGGTTTCCCAACTTCGGTTTCAGTTTTTTGCTGCTCCTGCTGATTGTGATCCTGCATCTGTGCGGAGAGAAGGTGGTTCTCGCCGCGCAGCAGGTGTTTTTGGTCCTGACCGCCTCCTGTATGTTGTTTCTCGCCGTGGCCGGCCTCATGACCGGACCGGCGCTGCTCCAACCGGATGAACCGGTTCATCCGACTGTCTCAACCTTCTTTTCCCTCGTACCTCTGGCGATGCTGTTCTTCCTTGGCTACGATCAGCGAATGCCGGGAGACGGCGAAAGCAACCCCCGCTATTTTCCCGCTGCCGTCGGTCTCGGGTTCCTTCTTCTCATCCTCTGGGGGCTGGCCTCGCTCTCTCACGTCCCGCAGGTGCGGCTGGCCGAGTCTTCAGTGCCGTATGTGGTCGCGGCCAAGGCGATCCTCGGCCAGCCCGGCCGCCTCATTATGGGCATAGCCGTCATCAGCGGGACGTGCGGCGCCGTAAGCGGCCTCTTTTACCTCGCCGTCGGCACCGTTCGGCAAACTTATGCGGAAAGCATCGCCCGAAACCCGAACCATCCGAAGCATCATGTATGGCAGCCGAAAATCCAGGCAATCCTTATGGCCTTTATCATTGCCCTGTTCCTGGCCCTGGGTCTTGCCGGAAACGAAAACCTGGAAGTCTTTATTTTCGGCGCGCTGCTTCTGTGGCTATTGACCATCGGCATGAACAGCCTGGCCACAGCGGTACATCTGCACAAGCAACAGGAAAAGAAATATTCTCCGCTCGGTTATGCTTCTGGCGGGCTGGGTGTGGTGCTCCTGGCCGCTGTGGCCCATCTGGCGTTTACATATCCGCAGCCGCCGCTGCTTGTCGGTTTCTGTGTGTCGGTCCTGGCTGCCAGCGGCTTGTTTTCGGCAATCTGGTGCAGGTACGGCCGAAGGAGCAATTCCGCAATCAACAACACCAAAGGAGATATGCTATGAAAATTATGCGCTCGTTATTTATTGCGCTGGTATTCTGGGCAGGCTCGGCAGCCTTCGCCGACCAGGTCCCAAGAATGGACAAGGATGAGCTGAAAGCCATGCTCGGCAAGGAGGATCTGGTTATCCTCGATGTGCGCCGAGGCGAGGATTGGTCCTCCAGCGAGTTCAAGATCAAGGATGCCGTCAGGATCGATAATGGCGATCTGTCGAAGATCACGCAATACCCGAAAGACAAAACCCTCGTCCTCTATTGTGCCTGACCGAATGAGGGCACCAGTGCCGGTCTGGCACAGAAACTCATCGATCAAGGTTACAGCAAGGCGTATGCCCTGAAAGGAGGCTGGCAGGAGTGGTCCCGAGCCAAATATCCGGTAACGGAAAAATAATCGGGACCCGAGACAAGCTGATGGCTGCCGGAACCGCAGACAATCGCGATTCCGGCATAACTGGCAAAAATAACTCGGACTAGGAGGTTGTCCGAGAATAGCAATTTTTTCTCAGATCGAGGCAAACTCGAAAAATTACCGGAGGCATATAGTTAATCTTCCGAGGATAATTTTTTCGAGTTTAACGAAGATATGGGGAAAAAGGGCATTCTCGGACGGCCTCTTAGATTTCCTGCAGATAGGGCTTCAGCTTGGCCAGGATCTTGTCGCCGATGCCTTTCACCTTGGTCAGCTCATCAATGCTTTTGAAATTGCCGTTATCCTGACGGTAGGCCAGGATGGCGTCGGCGGTCACCGGCCCGATACCGGGAAGCGCGGTCAACAGGGCCTTGTCGGCGGCATTGATATCGACATTGGTCGGAATCTCTGCTTTCGCCTTGGCAGGGCTCTTTTTATCGGCCGGCAAGTCGGCGGGCGGCGTGCCGGGGGTCTCGGCAGCAACACTCAGTGTTGCCTGCTTCTTCTCAGCCGCGGCGATGACATCGCCGGAAGCGGCGAACAGGCAGATGGTACAGGTGAAAAGAACGACCAGGGACAGATGCAAAGCTTTCATGGGGTCTCCTTTGATAAGAATGTTAGAATAACGGGATGTTGATCCCTCCTGCAACAATTGCTCTTGTAGAGTTGCCGCATCATATTCCGCAGTTCTTACATTTTTCCCATTTTTGCCGGTGTCCCCGAAATTTTTTTTATTTTTTTGCCAAAACAATATCGGGCGCCTGCAGCATCGTGCCGCAGGCGCCCGGTGTTCATTGCGAATTTACTGTAAAAACAATTACATGATTGGCTTCATCGCACTCATATGAGCCCGCAGTTCTTCGCCCACCGCCTCGATGGCGGTATAGCGAATGCCTTCGTTGACGTGGATGAGATCGAGGTTGTCGACGCCGGTATCCTGCAACTCCAAACCTTTGCCGATGACGTCGGTGTCCACCGTCTGCATGAACTCCCGGAGCAGGGGCACGGCCGCATGGGCAAAGAGGTAGTTGCCGTATTCGGCGGTGTCGGAGATGACCACGTTCATCTCGTACAATTTCTTGCGGGCGACGGTGTTGGCGATGAGCGGCACCTCGTGCAAGGATTCATAGTACGCCGATTCCTCTTTAATACCGCAGCTCACCATGGTGTCGAAGGCCAGCTCGACCCCGGCTTTCACCATGGCCACCATGAGGATGCCTTTATCGTAGTATTCCTGTTCAGCGATCTCCGCAGATGTCGATGCCGCCTGCTCGAAGGCGGTTTCGCCGGTCTCCTTTCGCCATTTCAGGAGGTTGACATCGTCGTTCGCCCAGTCTTCCATCATCGTTTTGGAGAAATGGCCGGAGGCAATGTCGTCCATGTGTTTCTCAAAGAGCGGCTGGAGAACGTTCTTCAGTTCCTCGGCGAGGATGAAGGCGCGGATCTTGGCCGGATTGGAGAGCCGGTCCATCATGGCGGTGATGCCGCCCAGCTTCAGCGACTCGGTGATGACCTCCCAGCCGTACTGCACGAGTTTTGAAGCAAAGCCGGGATCGACCCCCTTCTCGACCATCTTATCGAAACAGAGGATCGAACCGGTCTGCAGCATGCCGCAGAGGATGGTCTGCTCGCCCATCAGATCCGATTTCACCTCGGCCACGAAAGAGGACTCCAATACCCCGGCCTTGTCGCCGCCGGTACCGCAGCAGTAGGCCTTGGCGATATCCCAGCCTTCGCCGTTCGGATCGTTTTCGCCGTGCACGGCGATGAGGGTCGGCACGCCGAAACCCCGTTTGTATTCCTGGCGAACCTCGGTTCCGGGGGCCTTAGGCGCGACCATGATGACGGTCAGATCCTTGCGGATCTGCATCCCTTCCTCAACGATGTTGAAGCCATGGGAGTAGGAGAGGCAGGCGCCTTTTTTCATCAGCGGCATGACAGCCGAAACCACCTTGGTATGCTGCTTGTCCGGAGTGAGATTGATAACCAGATCGGCGGTCGGGATGAGTTCTTCATAGGTCCCCACCTTGAAGTCGTTGCCGGTGGCATTCTTCCAGGATTGACGCTTGCCGGCAATCGCCTCCTGCCTGAGGGCGTAGGACACGTCCAGGCCGCTGTCGCGAAGATTGAGCCCCTGGTTGAGCCCCTGGGCGCCGCAGCCGACGATGACGATCTTCTTGCCTTTCAGGTATTCCACGCCGTTGAATTCCGAGGCGTCCATGAACCGGCACTGTGCAAGCTCTTCGATCTGCCGGCGCAGCGGCAGGGTATTGAAGTAATTGGTCCCCATTTTCATCTCCCTGAATCTGGATTGTTTTTGCTGTTTGTCGGAAAACCTTGACGATTTTCCATCTGATATATTGGGAAAGCCCTGTTGCGTCAAGTGATTTATTCGTGATACTGTATTGCAGAATATGCAACAATAGCCCGTTACAAGGGTGCGCCGTGCGCACCAACACGGGACGATAAGAGCGGTGCGCACGGCGCACCCTACGGGAAAACCGATTCTGGAACTCATATTATTACACCATGAATATCAGGGATCTCGAACTATTTAGACACCTCGCTGCCAGCCTTCATTTCGGCCGCACCAGCCTGGAGTGCAACATCACCCCCTCCGGGCTTACCCGGACTATCCAGCGGCTGGAGTCCGAGGTGGGCGAACCGCTTTTTGACCGCAACAACCGATCGGTAACTCTCACCCCGGCCGGTCTCGCCTTCAAGGAGTACTGCGAAGAGACCCTCAGCCGCTGGACCGATTTTCGCAACACCCTGAGAAGCGACACGGTGCTGCGGGGCGAACTCTCCCTCTACTGCTCGGTTACCGCCATCCTCTCAATTCTGCCCCGTATCTTCGGCCGCTTCCGCAAGACCCATCCCCAGGTGATGATTAGGATTCAGACCGGCGACGCCGCCCGGGCCATCACCAAACTGCAGGCAAGAGAAGTGGATATCGCCATCGCGGCGCTGCCCTACACCCTGCCGGAGGGCCTCGATTTCATCGAACTGGTGCAGACGCCTCTGCTCTTTATTCTGCCGAAATTCTTTCCGGATATCATTGTCTACCGCGACGGCGAGATCGACTGGCAGAAGACCCCGGTCATCCTGCCGTCGGAGGGGTTGAGCCGCACCCGCGGCGAAAAGTGGTTTGCGGATAAAGGTATCGCACCTTATATATATTCGCAGGTTGCCGGCAACGAGGCAATCATCGCCATGGTAAGCATGGGCTGCGGAGTTGGCATCGTGCCTCGACTGGTGCTCGAAAAAAGCAGCCTGAACAGCGAGGTCGAGATCCTCGACATCTCGCCGCAGCTGGAACCTTTCACGGTTGGGGCCTGTACCACTATGAAAAATCGGCGCAACCCGGTGGTCCAGTCCTTCTGGTGGATCATCGAACAGGAAACGACCAGCGGCGGCCCGTTATAACTTTTTTCACTTGATTGCAGATGACAAACCTCCCAACCAAAATTTCCAGATGACCACCATATTCATTACCAACGACGACGGGATCAACAGTCCGGGCCTCCAGGCCCTGCAGCAGGCCCTGGCGGAGGTCGGCGATACCGTTACCGTCGCGCCGGTCCGGGACAATTCCGCGGTCTCCCACTCGCTCACCATGAACCGTCCGCTCCGGGTGCAGCAGCTTGCGCCGAACGTCTATACGGTCGACGGCACGCCCACCGACTGCGTGGCGGTCGGCCTGAAAAAAATACTCGGCTGCCAGCCCGACCTCCTCGTCTCCGGCATCAACGGCGGCGCCAACCTCGGCGACGATATCTCCTACTCCGGCACGGTTTCGGCGGCCATCGAAGGGACCATGTACGGCATTCCGTCGATGGCCCTGTCGGTGGGTGGCCAGCCGCCCTACGACTTCCGGGCGGCCATGCGGGTGGCGGTCTGCATGGCAAAAAAGATTTTACACTACAGCCTTCCCGCCAACACCCTGCTCAATATCAATGTGCCGAACGGCACGACCTACAAAAACATCCGGGTTACCCGCCAGGGTAGAAGACTCTGGGAGAATTCGATCCACGAGATCCTCGATCCGCTGGGCAGCAAACATTACTGGATCGGCGGCGGCACCGCGGTCGTCGATCCCAACGAGGATACCGATGTGCACTCCTTTGCCGCCGGCAATGTCTCGATCACTCCAATCCAGCTCGACCTCACCAACCATGCCGGTATTGCCTATTTGAAGGAAAATTGGCTGCTCGAAGAAGCGGAAAAGCCTTCGGTGAAAAATTAACTGTGTGATTCGATGACAGAAGAACGGCACAAGAAAGGGATCCTGGCGATAGACGTCGGTCTGGCCGCCAATATGTTGCTGGCTTTCCTCAAAACCAGCGTCGGCATTGCCGGCCACAGTCCGGCACTCCTGGCGGACGGCATCAACTCCACTTCGGATGTAGCCTACGGCATCGTGGTGAAGATCTTCATGCGGCTGTCCAGCAAACCCGCCGACAAGGAGCATCCCTACGGGCACGACCGGCTGGAGTCGATCTCCGCCGTGGTGGTGGGCGCCTTCGTCATCACTACCGCCATCTCCATCTTCTGGTCCTCCATCAACGACGTCTATGACCACTTCAGCGGCATCAGCGATTTTACCGGGGCCTCGCAGCTCGCCCTATGGATCGCCCTTTTCACCATCCTCCTGAAAATCTGGCTGTCGCTGTGGACCCGCAGGCTCGGCCGGCAGACCAGCAACAACGTCCTCTTGGCCCTGGCCGCCGACCACCGCAACGACATCTTTTCGGCCGCGGCCGCCACCGTCGGCATCATCTGCGGCAGGATGGGCCTGCTCTGGATTGACCCTTTGGCCGGCGGCGTGGTCTCCATCATCATTCTCCTCACCGGCGTGGAAATCATCCGGGAATCGGCGGCTGATCTGATGAATACCCTGCCGGGCAAAAAACTCACCGAAGAAATCCGCGAGAAACTCGGGAAAGTGCCCGAAATCCTCGATGTCGAGGAAATCCACGGCCATCGCTTCGGCCTCTACATGGTGGTGAACATCACCGTCGGCATTTCGCCCGATCTGACCGTCGCCGAGGGCGACCGGATCGCCACCCAGGTTGAGGAGATTCTGGAAAGGGAAATCGACTCGATCCGGCGGGTGTTTGTTCACTACCACCCGGTGCGGTACATGTATCGTCAAATGGAAATAATCGAATAGGGTTTGCCGGGTGCATCAACTGCCGGGCCTGGCAGCCACCGGCCGCCAGTCGTCTGCCAGGCCCGGGATACCCATACCTTGGATATGCAGGGCGTTTGTCCCCTCCTCATAGGCCAACGGCCGGCCCTCCCGGCGATTGATGCGAAAGGCGAGGGAATAAGAGAGGACCCGGATCGGGTAGTCGCGGGGCAGCTGCAGCAGATAGGGTTGGATGGTGATGAAGTCGGTGACGCCGTACTGCTGCATGATAAAGCGCAAGCCCCCGTTGGCCGGCCCGATATTGTAGGCGAGCAGCCCAAGAAACAGGTCGTTTTTCATGTCGGTCAGATAGTGGCGCAGGGTGGCGGCACCCACAAAAGCGTTGTAGCGGGGATCTTCAAGTGAGCGGCCATCCGCCGGGAAACGCCGGTTGACCGCCTCCACCGCCGCAGCCGGCGCCTGGGTGATCTGGAAGAGCCCGTGGCCGCCGTCCTGGCTTTTTCTCGGCATAAAGGACGATTCGGTGGCAGCCAGGCCCATGAGGAGGTCGGGATCGACGCCATAGGCCACCGCCGCCTCGTCGATGGACCCCGCATACTGGCCGGCCCGGTCGATCATTTTCTTCAGCTGAGCCGTGTCCAGGCGGCGATAGGCGGCATAGACCTGATGGGCAAGCGTCACCCGGCCTGCTTCTTCCTTGCCGCCGACGAGCGTCCGGTAGTAGCCGAAGGCCCGGGTGAAATAATCCTGCGGCACCAGAAAGCCTGCAAGCAGCGCCAAGCCGGCCACAATCGCCGGCGGCAGCCATGGAAACCACCGGTCGAGCAGCCAGCGCCGCAGCCTGCCCCAGCCGATCAGCAGCAGGGTCACAAGGACGATGAAGGCGAAGATGCCCCCGGCAAACGGCAGCAGGCTGCCCATCACATCGGTGCCGGAGAATCTGTTGGCAAAATGGCCGAGCAGCAGGATGATGGCGGCGATGCCGATGACGGTCAGACCCGACCATTCGAGACCCAGGAAAGTTATGCTTTGCAGCAGGTTCTTCGGCGGTGGCTTCTTCTTTGCCTTGCCCCTGGTTTTTTTCGGCTTTGGGCCGGTGGCAGCCCGCTTGCGAACCGGCGGCGAAGAAGGGGGTGCGGTTGAAGGTGGTCGTGCCATTTATGCGGTCAAAATAAAAATATCGGGTAGGGTTCCGGATCCTATGGATACTTACGCGTTCTTGTCCGTCCGGCAAATGCAATCAGGACCTTATTCGACGACGGCAATGCGGTCAATTACAATCTGTTTCCTCTGCCGTGAGTCAATCATGGGAGTTTTCTCGAAAATGTGCTAGGCTGAATCACCGTTTTGCTCCATCCGACCGTTTTAAGAGTGACTTCACCTGTCGAAAAAGGGGGGCGTATGGGAATCCACGATCTGGAGAAGTTCTTTCGCCCTGAGACTATCGCCGTGATCGGTGCAAGCGAGCGGCCAGGTCGAATAGGAACCGCCCTGATGCACAATCTTCTGCACGGCGGCTTCAAGGGCCGGCTGTTTCCGGTCAATCCCAATGCCGGCCGCGTCATGGGCCTGCCGGCGGCGGCTGCCATTACCGCTGTCGATGCCCGCATCGACCTGGCCGTGGTGGCGGTGCCGATCGCCAGTGTCCCGGAGGTGATCGGCCAGTGCGTGGCGGCCGAAGTCAAGACAGCAATAATCATCTCCGCCGGTGGCAGGGAGACCGGCGAACCCGGCCGACTTATCGAACAACGGATCGCAGAGGCCGCCGCCGGCCGGATCCGCATCGTCGGCCCTAACTGCCTGGGGGTCATGGCGCCCGGGTCCCTCCTCAATGCCACTTTTGCCGCCGGCATGCCCAATCCCGGCAATCTCGCCTTCGTCTCGCAGAGCGGGGCGGTGTGCACGGCCATCCTCGATCTCTCCTACAAAGAGGGGATCGGTTTCAGCCACTTCGTCAGCATCGGCTCCATGCTCGATGTGGACTTCGGCGATATGATCGATTACCTGGGCCGCGACCCTGCCGCCAAGTCAATCCTGCTCTATGTCGAGCAGCTTTCAGGCATCCGCAAATTCATGAGCGCCGCCCGCGCGGTTGCCCGGATCAAGCCGATCATCGTTCTGAAGGCAGGCAGCAGTCAGGCCGGAGCCATGGCGGCCGCCTCCCATACCGGAGCCCTGGCCGGCGAGGATGCAGTCTACGACGCAGCCTTCAAGCGGGCCGGCATCATCAGGGTGCACAGCATCGAGGAGCTCTTCGACTGCGCCGAGCTGACGGCGAAACAACCGAGACCCGCCGGACCACGACTGGCGATTATCACCAACGGCGGCGGGCCCGGGGTCATGGCCATCGATGCCTTGGCCCGCTATGGTTTGGAGCCGACCGAACTGAGCCGGGAGACCATCCTGGCCCTCGACAGTATCCTGCCTTCGTGCTGGAGCCGCCGCAATCCGGTGGACATCCTCGGCAGCGCCACTACCGAACGGTATGTCCAGGCGGTGGAAATCATCAGGAGAGAGCCCGGTCTTCATGGGCTGATGATCATCATGGCGCCCCAGGCCCTGACCGACCCGCTCGAAGTGGCCAGGACGCTTACCCAGCAGCTGAAAGGAGCGCCGTTCCCCGTCTTTGCCGTCTGGATGGGCGGCCGGGCCATGGAGGCCGCGGTGCAGTTCATGAACGACGCAGGTCTCGCCACCTATGCCGTGCCCGAACGGGCCGTACTGGCCTTCACTTATATGGTCCGGCATACCCGAAATCTGGCGATGATGAAGGAGATCCCGCCGCGCCTGCAGCGCCGGCTGAATTTCGACCGGGAGAGCGTACGGAAGATCATTGCCGAACAAGATGTTGCAGATGGCTGCATGCTCACCGAAACTGCAGCAAAAAAGATCCTCGCGGCCTACGGCATCCAGACCAATCCCACAGCAGTCGCCGATTCGGTCGAGGCGACCGTGGCGCTCGCCGAGAAAATTGGCTGGCCGGTGGTCATGAAGATCGTCTCCCCCGACATCACCCATAAGACCGAGGCGGACGGGGTGCAGCTCGATCTGCGAACAGCTGACGAGGTGCGGGCGGCCTACTCCCGGATCATGACGGGGGCGGCGCGCTACAACGCCGAGGCAAAAATCGAGGGAGTAGCGGTCCAGGCCTACCTTGCCCAGCCCGACTACGAGCTGCTTCTCGGGGTGAAACGCGATGAGGCCTTCGGTCCGGTCATCGTTTTCGGTATGGGCGGGATCTATACCGAGGTCATCCGCGACCGGGCCCTCGGCCTGCCGCCCCTCAACCGGCTGCTGATCCGTCGTCTTATGGAGGAAACAAAAGTTTTCAAGCTGCTGCACGGCTACCGCAACCGGCCGCCCGCCGACATTATGGCCATAGAGGAGATGCTGCTTCAGCTCTCGCAACTCGTTATCGACATCCCGGAGATCGCCGAGCTCGATATCAACCCGGTCATTGTCAAGAACGGCAAGCCTCTCGCCGTCGATGCCCGGATCCTCTTGCGGCCGGCGACGAAACCCTCGCCCCTGCATCTGGCGATCAGCCCCTATCCGGCCCAGTACGAGCTGTGCACCGAGACCAAAACCGGACTGCGGCTGCTCATCCGGCCGATCCAGCCCGAGGATGCCGAGCTGTTCGTTACGCTGTTCAAGACGCTCTCGCCGACCAGCGTCTATTTCCGCTTTTTCAGGCATATGAAGGAGTTGACCCCGGAGATGCTCGCCATGCTGACCCAGGTCGACTACGACCGGCATATGGCGCTGGTGGCGTTGGACGAGTCGGCCACGCCGGAACGAATGCTGGGGGTGGCGAGGATCATCGGCAATCCGGATCTGTCCGAGACCGAGTTTTCCATCATGGTCGGCGACCCCTGGCAGGGCCAGGGCGTGGGGGCTACGCTCCTCCTCAACCTCCTCAGGGTGGCCAGGCAACAGGGCGCCAAAAAAATCTGGGGCACCGTCCTGCGCGAGAATACCCATATGCTGGCGCTGGGCAAACGGTGCGGCTTTCATTTAAAATATGACAGCGAAGAGGGCGCCTACGATCTGACCATCGATCTTTCCCAGGTCGAGTGGGAAGAATAACGCGACGTTCACCTGTGACTTCCCGATCGGTACAATAGACTATGAAAAAACACTTCCTGGTCACCATCAGCAACGACGCCGAGATCCTCTACGGTGTCCGGTTCATCTGCTCCTTCTTCGAGAGCGGCGCCGACCATCAGGTTACCCTGCTGCACATCTGCCGGCGGGACGCAGGCGGCGCGAGCGCCACTCTGTCGCAGATGTGGCAAGGACCGAGCGAGGGGATCAAAGGCCAGTTAACTGTGCAGGCCAAAAAGGCAATCGACAGGGCCAAAGACCTTCTCCGCGGTCACACCATGGCCATCGACCAGGTGATGACCAAGACCTGTGCCGAACGATACGGCAAGGTCAAGGACATCCTGACGGAAGGGTCCAAAGGCGCCTACGATGCCATCGTCCTCGGCCGGCGGGCCTCGTACACCCTGCAGTGGATGTTCGAGCGGGCGGCCGACGAGACGGCCCAGTCGATCATCAGGGACACCGGCTGCACCACACCCCTATGGATCTGCCCCGAACCCCTGCCGGGCATAAAAAACGTGCTGCTCTGCCTCGACGGGTCCGAGAACAGTTACCGGGCGGCCGACCACGTCGGCTATATCCTTGCCGATCAACCGCAGCAGCAGATCACCCTCTTTCATGTGCAGAATGTCAAAGATTACAACGACCCGGCGGAGATTTTTGTCCGGGCGGAAGAGATACTCAAGGGCTACGGGATCGGCAGCGACCGGCTCCGCCGCGAGTCCTCCTGGGGAATGACGGTGGCCGGTGCGATAGAGAGCGAGGTGGAAAGAGGCGGTTATGCCGCGGTGGCCGTGGGCCTGCACGGGGAGAGACAGGGGCAGGCGAAGAGCACCCGGATTTCGGGAGGCATCACCGCCAAGCTCATCAGTAAGGTGGAAAAAGCCTCGCTCTGGTGTTGTCCGTAAAACCCGCGGTTTCGTTCAGGGAAAAAAATTCGGGTGGCGCCGGGCTGTTATGACGCGTCACCCGGAGATGATCGGTCGGGATGCGCAGTCTATTGCCACAGCATCTCTTTCTCGTTCAGGAACAGCTTGCCGTCTTTGGTCTCGGCCGTGTGCCGGATGAGATCGCCGTTTTTCACGAAGAGGCCGGTCTGCATACCGGGATAAACAGGTGAAAACAGCAGCGGAGCGTCCCCTACCAGTTTTTCCGGCAGGCTGATTTCCGATTTCAGCTCGAGGACATCGAGCGCCAGTTTCGGCTGATTGACCATAGGAAAGACCTGGGCAAAGGTCATGTCCTTTTTGAGCAGAATGACCACATCGCCTTTGATCTCGCCCTCCGGTACCTGCAGGTGGAGGCCGGTGAGCTGAAACTCCAGCCCCTTGGTCAGGAGTTTTTCCCCGGCGGCCACCAGCTGAAAGCCCATATTGGCCATCTGCCGGTCGGCGATCTCCTTCATCTTCTGCGGATCGTTCTTGGCAGCAGCCATTTCCGTCAAGAGGCCGCGCATGGCCGCGGTATACAGTTTCATGAATTCTTCATAGCGACCGGCATCAAGGCCCTTGACCCCGAATCGGGCAAAGATGTTGTCGATCTTTTGGGTACCGGCGATGAGACTGTCGGCACCGTACTCCGCCGTGGCCGACAGCATCTTCTGCTTCCGATCGAAGTCGATGACGGAGTCGAGTTTCAAACCGGCAAGCTCGAACTTATCGGCATCGCTTTCCCCTTTCGCCTTGCTGTCCTGCATGGCCAGATGAAGCTCACCGTCCCAGATATAGGGAGAGATCATGGCGAGGTCCGACTTCAGGGAAACCCCGGCGAGCGCAAATTTACCCGCGACCTCCAATCCCTCCCAGGAACCCTCGGATGTAAAGCTCCTGAATTCGCTGTCGAAAGCAACCGCCATACGTCCCGGCTTGACGGCAACAGTTTCCTGCCCCTCCTGAACGGTAAAGGCATCGATTGCCGCCGCCGTTTCAATGCCGCCGGTCATCTTATAGGTAGTGGTGATATGCAGGGGATCTTTGCCACCCAGCCTGCCGTTGACCAGATCCGCGTACCATTTGTTTTTTTCAAGGCTCGTCTTGGTGGTAATGCCGGAGAGATTGTGCTCCGCACGATCGACAAAAACTATTTCATCAACATCGTAGACGGCCTTCAAACTGTCCGACTTGATCCGCCACTCGATTTCCGACGAGTCGAACCCTTTGTCGTACCTCACAATCTCGGCCCGAACATCGTGCCCGGATTCGGCATACCGCTGATTGAGATTATCGAAAGAGTCGCGGACGATCCGCTCCATGATCACGCCGCTGATGAACGGCGAAGCAAGTCCGGCAAGAATGAGAATCCCGCCAACGACGATAACAATCTTCTTCATACCTTCCTCTTCAATCTATTTCGATTCAATTTGATTGGGTGCAGAACTCATTCAATAAGCTCCGAATCCCCGGAAATTCCTTTTCTTATAAATCAGGAAAAATGAATTTCCAAGCCGCTAAACTGTGCCTCACCCTATCCGGTATTGACTCCATACTCAACATATTTTGCATCACAATGTGGAGGAAATGAGAGACACTCGCAATGCAATCGGCAATCTTCCGGTAACCAATGAGGGGGAAAAGGAAAAAATTGCTTTTTAACATAAAATCGTTATACCCTTCTCTGAAATTTATTCATGAAACGATAAGCATAAAGGGTAAATACAAACGTACCGGAAGATGCTGAGTCCACTATGATACTTCGGTTACTTGCTCAATACTTCACCACATTCTTCCGCAAACGGCGGGGGCAGAACCTGCGGGCGGCAGTCATCCTCACCGTAGTGCTGCTGTATGGCGCCGCAGGGTTTACCTACTTTGAGCGGGAGGTGGGCGAGGCGACCTTTGTCGATGGGTTGTGGTATTCGCTGGTGACGATGAGCACGGTGGGGTACGGCGATTACTTCCCGAAGACGCCGCTCGGCCGGTTTGCGGTCGGGGTGCCGTTGATGTTTGTCGGCATCGGCATTCTGGGGTATGTGTTATCGGCTGTCTCAACTGCTTTGGTGTTCAGGCAAAGTCAAAAATTGAGAGGTATGGGTAAAATGAATCTCAAAGGGCATATTGTGGTCATCAACGTGCCGAGCGTGGCCAAGGTGGAACAGGTTATCCGGGAGCTGCGCCGCGATCCGACGATCGGCAGCGATACCGAAGTGGTCATCGTTGCCGAGGAGCTGGAGGAGCTGCCACGGGTCTTCCACGGGCACGACGTCCATTTCGTCAAAGGCAATCCCACCCGTGACGAGACGCTCGTTCGGGCGAGCATCGACGATGCCGCGTATGTTGTCATTCTCTGCCGTGATCCCAAGGATTCCGCCTCCGATAACCTCAATCTGGCGATCACCCTGGCGATAGAATCCCGGGCCTCGAAGGTGATTTCGGCGGTGGAATGCATCGATCCCGGCATGATGGATCTGCTCAGGAAAGCAAAGTGCGACCGGATCGTCTGCCTGTCGAAGTTCGAGTCGCGGTTCATCAGCCACGAGCTGCTCAATCCCGGCGCCCAGAGTCTTATCGAAGATCTGATCTGCAGCGCAGGCGGGCAGCAGCTCTATATTACCGCCATCCCCTCGGCGCTGCAGATTCGCACCTATGGCGATCTCAGCGGGATTTGCCACGCTTCCCAGCACGTGCTGATCGGCATCCGGCGCGGCAAGGAGCAAATCTTTAACCCGGCCGACAACACCGCACTGCTTGCCGGCGATGCGGCGGTCACCATCGGCGAACGCCGTCTGCTCTTTCACTGACCTCCGTAACCCATTTCCCATAGAGAGAGGAACCGATTCATGAAAAGATCCCCCTGCATCAGTCTCGTTCTGCTGTCCACCCTCTCGCTCACCGCCTGCGACTCCGATGTTCCCGGCATGCGCAACGAGTATCTCACTCTCCAGGACTGCGTCCAGGACTGGGGCGATGCCGAGGAATGCGACGAAAACGGCGGACGCTTTTTCGGCCCCGCCGTCTTCTACGACGATAACGATCATAAGCACTACTACAAATCGAAAAAACATGGCAGTTTTACCCCCACCTCGGCGAATTCCGCCTACACCAAGGCCCTGGCCGGCAGCCACTCGAAGGCCGTCGCCCAAAGTTCGGTGAAGGTGGGCGGTTTCGGCAAAAGCGGCGGGTTTCACGGGGTCTCCTCATGATCCGCAAGCGGGTAGCCAAGCGGCCGGACTGGAAAGAGAAGTTCGAGGAGGCCGGCTTTTCCTTTCATTCCATGGACGGCGAGTATTGGCGGGAAGGGATCTGCTATGAATTTACGCCCGCACAGATCGATTATCTCGACGACGTCACGGGGGAACTCCACGAGATGTGTCTGGCGGCCGTCGACCACGTCATCCGCTATGACCAGTGGGACGATCTCTCTATCCCGCAAACGTGGCGGCAGGCCATCATCGACTCCTGGAACAGGCGCGATCCCTCCATCTACGGACGGTTCGACTTCGCCTACGACGGCACAGGCCCGGCCAAGCTGCTCGAATACAACGCCGATACCCCCACCTCGCTCTACGAATCCTCCATCGCCCAATGGCTGTGGCTGGAAGAAGCGATGCCGCGGATGGATCAGTTCAACTCCATCCATGAAAAACTTCTCAAGCGATACGAAGCGTTGCCGGCCGCTCGCGACGAGCGGGAAATCTTCCATTTCAGCGCAATATCCGGCCATCAGGAAGACCTGGTTACCGTCGAATATCTCCGCGATGTGGCAACGCAGGTGGGTTTTGCGACAAAACTCACTTTTATCGAGGATATCGGTTACGACACTGTCGGCGGCAAGTTCGTCGACGAGGAGGGGTTGGAGATCCGCTCGCTGTTCAAGCTCTACCCCCTGGAATGGATGCTGGCCGAGGATTTCGGCGAA
>Ga0209317_1000797_pt1 | contig 33884 bp, 30 predicted proteins | sample RifGroB2_FD_183994 | JGI IMG/M metagenome (GOLD analysis project Ga0209317, IMG submission 183994) | Soil microbial communities from Rifle, Colorado, USA - Groundwater B2 (SPAdes) (version 2) | ecosystem: Environmental > Terrestrial > Soil > Unclassified | place: Rifle, Colorado | collected...
TGTGATTTAAGCGCCTTATCCATGCCAATCGTACCTTCTCCTCTTCCTATGGAAAATATACTTCTCCGCCGAAAGCGCAGCCGTGCACCCGTGAGCCGCTGCAACCACAACCTGCCTCACTTCCGTGCATATCACATCCCCGGCGCTGAATACGCCCGGAATATTAGTCTCCATCATCTTGTTCACGGATACGCATTCCTCTTCGGAAACATCTACCGTTCCCTGAAGAAAATCGATTATAGGCTTGCTTCCGTGAAGATAAACGAATACGCCCGAAAGCTCAATCGCGCTTTCAGCGCCCTCCGCATCCTTGAGTATTATTTTTTCAACAAGTTCGTTCCCTTCTATAGCGGTAACCGTATGCCCTAAAATAATCTTCACATTTTGAATCTTTAGGGCAGGATAATCGTAATCGACCTTAAGTTTCTTTGACGGCGATATCAGATAAACCGTCTCCGCGAACTTAGACAAATAAGCCGCCTCCTTCGCGGCCTCTTCCGAATCGCCTAAAACGCATACGGTCTTGCCCTTGAAAAATGCGGCATCGCAGACAGCGCAATAGCTTACTCCCCTGCCTAAAAAATCGGTCTCACCTTTGATGGTCGCCTTTCTTCCCATGGAGCCTGTGGCGATGATAACGGCCTTGCCCTCGTACGTCTTATCCATTGTAAAGACCTGTTTTACCTCGCTATCGAGCGAAATGCCTATGACCTGCGCCTCTACATACTCCGCGCCGAAGTCGACGGCCTGTCTTCGGAATATATCCAGCAGTTCCCTGCCGGTCATCGGTTTGCATATTCCCGGATAATTTTCTATCAGGCTTGCGAATCCGAGCGCGCCTGCGGAAGCGGATTTATCCACAACGACCGTTTTAAGTTTTGCCCTCGAAGCATACTGGGCCGCGCTCAGGCCGGCAGGACCGCCGCCGATTATAATGACGTCATATAAATTATCCGACATAAAAACCTCCTAAAATTCCTTTATCAAATTATAATACGTATCTCTCTGCGCCGCCTCGAACCCCGCGCTCTTTATAGCCTGTATTATATCCTCTTTCGACACTATATAACTAACCCCTGCCGCGCGTACGACGTTTTCCTCTATCATCGTGGAGCCGAAATCGTTTGCCCCGAATCTGAGGGCGACCTGCGCAAGCTTTAATCCCTGAGTCACCCACGATGCCTGGATATTTTTGATATTGTCGAGATAAATCCTCGAAAGGGAAAGCACCCTGAGATAATCGACAGCAGTAGCTCCCCACGGGGACAGTCCCGATTCTACGACTTCGCTTCTCTCCGTCCGTAAATCCGGGACAGTCCCCTCCTGCTGCTGAACTAATTCCGTATTGCCCGGCTGAAAAGACCACGGGATAAATGCGGTAAAACCGCCTGTCCTGTCCTGCAACTTTCTTATGGCGTCGAGATGTTCGATTATATCCTCAGGCTCCTCCACGCTTCCGAACATCATGGTCGCGGTCGTCCTCATGCCGATTTTATGCGCCTCTTCCATTACCTTGAGCCATTGGGATGACTTTATCTTTTTCGGGCTCAATATCTCTCTCACCCTGTCGGATAATATCTCAGCTCCGCCTCCCGGTATCGAGTCAAGCCCTGCCTGTCTCAATATTACAATCGTTTCTTTTGTTGTAAGGTGATGCTTTTCTGCAAGATAGCTGATTTCCGGCGGAGAGAAACCGTGAACATTTATGGAATAGCGATCTTTGATGGATTTAAGCAGGTCGATATAATAGTCCATTCCCAATTCTGGATGTATGCCGCCTTGGAGGAGTATTTGCGTGCCTCCGAGGGCAATAGTTCCGTCAATTTTTTTAAATATCTCATCCTTATCTAAAAGGTAGGCGTCAGGGCTTTCCGCGTCGCGGTAAAACGCGCAGAATTTACACTTATTAACGCAGACATTCGTGTAATTGATGTTGCGGTCAACGATGAATGTAACAACACCTTCAGGATGAAGATTCTTTCTGATGTTATCCGCCCTCTCTCCGAGATCGAGAAGATCGGAATTTTTTAAAAGATTTAATGCCGTATTTTTATCTATTCTATTCAATCCGCTCCGCTTCCTTTTTTGCCCTTGGCAACAATCTTAGGCAGTTGTTCTATTAACGATTCAGGCATTGGGAATATCCTCTACCCATAAAATATATTTTTTCAACGGTCCGTTCTTGAGAGCATTATATAGTTTGAGGTCGGCGGTAACAAAACGGCAATTCTGTTTTTCAGCAAGCGCGATATAGACGCTGTCATAAAATGTCCGATGGTATTTGCAGGCAATATTCAGCGCATTAAGCATAAGAGAATGTGATGTTGCCACACTGAAAAGAACCGTGCTGATTGCCGCAATTATGGTTTGGGATTTTTCGCGAGACAATTCCCCTTTCATTCTATGTTTCCAAAGGATATTGCCGATCTCGGAAAACAAGAGGTCCGGGACATATAACTCAAAAGCCGGACTGAGCAACTTTATAGACTCTTTACTATAAACTTCCGGCACATACCACTTTATCGCCACGCTTGCATCAACGACAAGCTTACTCAACGCTCTCTATCCTCTCTTATGAGTTCGGCGCTATCCGAAAAATGTTTTCCAGTAGCTTCTAATTGTTTCCTAATCCTTTCGGCAATTGCCCTTGCCTCCTCCATAGACACCTTTTGAGCGGCGTCTTCAAGGATAAGCTTTGCCTCGCCCTGAAGAGAGCGGCGATGACGTTTCGCCCTTTGTTTAAGCCGTTCAACAGTTTCGGGTTCCAGCCCTCTTACAAGCAATTGAGCCATTTAAAACCTCCGGTTATGATGATAGCATTATGATATCACACGACAGAAAAAAACTCTACATTTAACCTCTATCTATCGCTTTATAAAACGCGTCCCTCTGCACAGGCGTTTTGCCGGCCTTTCTGATGAGACGCATCAGTTCCTCTTTTGTCATTCCTTCTTCACTCATCGCACCGGCAGAATGGGTTATCTTTTCTTCTATTATCGTGCCGTCAAGGTCGTCGGCTCCGAAAAGAAGCGCAACCTGAGAAATCTTTTCTCCGAGCATTATCCAGTAAGCCTTAATATGATCGAAATTATCGAGGACAAGCCTGCTTATTGCTATCGTCTTTAAATCGTCTATGCCCGATGAATAAAAACCGCCGATCTCCGTATTTTTAGGGTGGTATGAAAGCGGAATGAATGCCTGAAACCCTCCTGTCCTGTCCTGCAAATCCCTCAGTTTCAAAAGATGGTCAACCCTGTCTTCGATGCTCTCCAGATGGCCGTAAAGCATAGTAGCATTTGTCTTTATGCAGGCGTTATGCGCCGCCTCCATTACCTCAAGCCACCGATTGCCTGATATTTTTTCAGGGCAGAGCTTGTTTCTTATGCCTTCAGCGAATATCTCCGCGCCGCCGCCGGGCATGAGGTCGAGACCGCTCTTTTTAAGTTCCGACAATATATCATCAATGCCGAGCCCGCTTATCTTTGACATATAATCGATCTCAACCGCGGTAAACGCCTTGATCGCAATAGACGGAAATTCCCTTTTTATCGATCTAAGCATATCGAGATAATATTGGAAAGGCCAATCGGGATGAAGTCCGCCGACGATGTGAACCTCTGCAAAATTAGTCGGGAGTTCGGAGTCGGGAGTTCGGAGTTTTTTTATGATTTCTTCTATGGTCAGCTCATACGCCCCTTCTTCTCCTTTTGAGCGGCTGAAGGCGCAGAATTTACAGCGGTTTACGCAGATGTTGGTCGGATTTATATGCCGGTTGACTATGAAATAAGCATTTTTGGCATTTTTGTTTTCGGATATATCATTAGCGCGCCTGCCGATCGCGAAAATATCCTCGCTCTCAAATAATGCGACCGCATCTTCTTTTATGAGCCTCTTTCCGGTTATAACTTTATCGCTTATAGCGTCGCGCATCTTTCATTATAAAATAAAGACGCCGAAATGTTAAAATATTTAGATGTCGAAATATGAATTGATAATAGAAGGCGCGAGACAGAATAACCTCAAGGACATTAGTCTCAAGATACCCCACAACAAGGTTATAGCGGTCACAGGCGTTTCAGGTTCCGGAAAGTCGTCATTGGCATTCGATACCGTCTTTGCGGAAGGGCAGTGGAGGTTCATAGAGTCGCTGTCAACGTATGCAAGGCTGTTCATCGAAAAGCTCGACAGGCCGGATGTCGACGCGATTCACAACATACGTCCCGCGATAGCGCTTGAGCAGAAAAACCCGGTTAAAGGCTCGCGGTCCACCGTGGGCACGCTCACCGAAATTTACGATTTGCTGAGGGTCTTATATTCGCGTATTGCCGTGCCTCACTGCCCTCAGTGCGGCAAAGAGATAAGGAAATGGGACTCATCACAGGCAGTCTCCGAGCTTTTAGAAAGGCATAGCGGCGAAAGGGCAGTTATAATATTCGAAACGGACGAACCTCTCGAAAGCCTTAAACAAAGGGGATTTCACAGGCTGTGGCTCGATGGGGAGGTTAAAGAAATCGATGATCTCAAATCTCAGATTTTAAATCTTAAATCGGTGGAGGTAGTCCTTGACCGACTTGTCATACGCGATGAGCCCCGCCTGTCCGACTCCATAGAAACGGCATGGAGAGAGGGCAAAGAAAACCTGAAGGTGATTGTCTTCAAAGAAACCGAAAAACTACCGCTCAAATTTTCCTCAAAAAATTCCTGCGACGACTGCGGCATAGAGCTTCCGGAGCCTATCCCTATACTTTTTTCTTTTAACCACCCTGTCTGCGCCTGCCCTGAGTGCAAGGGATTCGGAAACATTCTTATTTACGACGAGGACATCGTTATTCCGGACAAGGGACTCTCGCTGTCGAAAGGCGCGATAGAACTCTGGGAAAAACCCGGATACTCGTGGTGGAAAGAACAGATGATAAAAGGCGCCAGAAAAAGCGGCCTCGATATAAACAAGCCGTACGATAAATTCACGAAGGAAGAAAAAGACGCGCTCTTCAAAGGCAATCAACATTTTTACGGCATAGACGGTTTTTTTGAAGAGATGGAGGGCAAAAGATACAAACTCCATGTGCGTGTATTATTGAGCAGGTACAGAAGCCCGGTTGTCTGCCCACGGTGCGGCGGCAAAAGGCTTTGCGAGACCGGACTTGCGTATAAAATAAACGGCATAGACATAGCGGAGTTGTCGAATATGCCTGTATCGAAGATCCTGCATTTGCTGAAAACACTGCATCTGTCCCCCATGCAGAGGGATATCGCAAAGGAAGCATTCAGGCAGATTGTCCTGAAACTCAAATTCTTCGAGCGCGTAGGTCTGGATTATCTCACATTGAGCAGGCAGGCGAAAACGTTATCCGGAGGAGAGTACCAGAGGGTAAACTTATCGAACCAGCTTGCGTCCGCTCTGACCGGAACTCTCTACGTGCTTGACGAGCCTACCATCGGGCTGCATCCGAGAGACACAAGGCGTATCGCGGAAATAATGAGAGAGCTTTCATCCCTCGGCAATACCATAATCGTAGTTGAGCACGACAAAGACATAATATCGTCAAGCGACTGGATTATCGAAATGGGACCCGGAGGCGGCCAGCTGGGCGGCGAGGTCATATTTTCCGGCGCGATGGACGAATTTTTAAAAACAGACACCTTGACGGCAAAATATATTAAAGGCGAAGGGCAAATGGCAAAAGGGATTCCGGCCGTTAGCCTTAAACCTTTAGCCGTTAAGCCGGCGCTGTTTTTATACGGCGCATCCGGCAATAATCTGAAAAATATAGACTTCAAAATCCCCCTCGAAACGCTCACGGTCGTAACAGGCGTATCCGGTTCGGGGAAAAGCAGTCTCGTTGTCGAGACTCTATATCTTGCGCTCGCAAGGCATTTCAGGATAGAACCCGAACACCCTCTTCCGTATAAAAAAATTGACGGCATTGAAAAGATAAAAGGAGTCAGGCTTATAGATCAGACCCCTATCGGAAAGACTCCAAGATCGAATCCTTTAACATATCTCAAGATATTCGATTCCATACGAAAACTCTTTTCCAGACAGCCGGAGGCAAAGACGCACGGCTATACTCCCGGCTTCTTTTCATTCAACGTTCCGGGGGGAAGATGCGAAACCTGCAAAGGGGAGGGCTATCAAAGGATGGAGATGTATTTCTTCGAGGACATATTCGTGAGATGCGAAGACTGCAAGGGCAGAAGGTATAAAGAAGACGCGTTAAGGATCGCGTATAAAGGCAAAAATATCGGCGATATCCTCGATATGACCGTAGATGAGGCATTCGAATTTTTTGCGGGAGAGCGTGATATAAACCATAAACTCATGCTGATGATGAATATCGGACTCGGCTATTTGAGACTGGGGCAGCCGGCTACAACCCTTTCGGGGGGAGAGGCGCAGAGGCTGAAAATCTGCTCGGAACTGAGTGAAAGGAAGACAAAAGATATTCTCTACATCCTCGATGAACCGACGGTAGGGCTCCATCATAACGACGTATTGAAGTTCCTCGAAATTATAAAAAGGCTCGTGGAAGCGGGCAATACCGTACTGGTCATCGAGCATAACCTCGATGTAATAAGCAGCGCCGACCGGGTTATAGACCTCGGGCCCGAAGGCGGAGAAAAGGGGGGTAATGTCATATTTGAGGGAACTCCGGAAGAATTACGACGCGCCGGGCATTCTTATACGGGAAAATATCTCAAGGAATATTTTTAAAGACCTCGTCAAAAAAAGCGGCATCTGCAGCGAACTCTATCTCCATGCACAGAATATTATCGCCATGAAATTTGAAATCCGAATTTTGAAATTCTTTGATCTTTACCATATCTTTTTCGGTCGTAATCAAAAAATCGCAGTTGAGAGCCTTGCCTCGTTCCGCGAGATAAAGAATGTCCGCTTGAGAATATAGATGATGGTCTCCGTAAGCCTTAAAACCTGCAATGCCTCCGCAAAACCCTTTAACGGTCATTTTAAAAGATTCCGGATTCGCAATGCCGCAGAAGGCATAAACCTTTTTATCCTTCAGCGTCTCAACCGGGAATTCCTTGCCTTCGGCATTTCTGATTTTAACGGTTTTGTATTCCGAAAAATATGCGGAAGCTGAAGGATTAATTTTTTTCAACTCTTCGGCTAAGGGCTCATTTTTAGTCTTTGTTACAACGAAAACCTCGACCCTTTTTAATTCTTTCAATGGTTCTCTGAGCGGGCCTAACGGGAGCATCTTCCTGTTTCCGAACGGATTAAGGCCGTCGATAAGAACAATGTCCCTATCCCGATAAAGCCTCCAGTGCTGGAAGCCGTCATCGAGGATAAAGATAATTTGAGATTTAAAATTTGAAATTTGAGATTTGAAATTCTCTATTGCGAACATTCCGCCTTCATATCTGTCCGCGCATTTCACAACAGGAACATCTTTCAACCTCTCTGCCATCAGGACAGGCTCATCGCCGAAAAGAAGTGTTAGGATGTCGGAGTTATGGAGTGTTGGAGTTACAAAGCACGGCCCCTTTGCCTTTCCCTTGTAACCTCGCGTGAGAATAATCGGATAAAAACCCCGCCTTTTGGCTTCCTTTGCAACTGCGATTGCCGCCGGAGTTTTGCCTGTGCCTCCGACCGTTATATTGCCGATGCTGATGACAGGATGAGGGAGACGCTTCTGTCGCTTCATCTTAAAGCGCTTGTCGAGAGAATAGCCGATGTAGTAGAAAAGTTCAGAGAACGTCATAAATATCTCTCAATCTCCTTCATCGCCCTTTCGACCGCGCCTGAGTTTTTCTCATAAAGTCCTTTTGCCGTTTTACCCATAGTAATCATTTTTTTGTGATCGGATAGGAGTTCTTGCAGTGATTGGCGCAAGTTGTTTGCGTCGGTTTTAAGCGCACCCCCGTTTTTATAAAATTCGTCAATAAACGGAAAATTCTCCATATGCGGGCCGCAGACTATTGCCTTTTCCCAATAAGCCGGTTCGAGCGGATTCTGCCCGCCGTGTTCGATAAAAGTACCGCCCATTACCGCGATATCGCACGCGCCGTAAACAGATGAAAGCTCTCCCACGACATCAAGGAGAATGATAATGCCGGAGTGTTGGAGTGTTGGAGTGTTGGAGTTTGCTATCTCCGATCGCTTTAGGTATTTAATATTATTCCTTTTAATTGACTCCTCTACTTCTTTAAATCTCCCGGGATGTCTCGGCGCAATAATAAGATTGAGCATCGGAAAATCGGATCTGAGTTTTATATATGCATTGATGATTAAATCCTCCTCTGTCCTGTGGGTGCTCCCCGCAACTATCGCAGTGCCTTGCAATATCTTTGTCCATTCAGGGATGTAAGATGAAGGCGTTGTGTCGAACTTAAAATTCCCGGTCACTTTAACCTTCCCGGTCTCCGCTCCTATTGCCTTAATCCTATCGGCATACAATTCGTTCTGCATGCAGAGCAGGCGCATATTATTCAGAACATCCTTTATGAAAAACCGCAGCTTTCTATATCCGCTGAAAGATTTTTCGGATATTCTCCCATTCATCAATAACACAGGCACATCCATCCCGCTTAATATCTTTATTGTATTAGGCCAGAGTTCAGTTTCCATAACGATAAAAACGGACGGCTTTATGGATCGTATCGCATTTTTTATTGCGAACGGCAGGTCGAACGGAACGTAAATAATCCGTGCGGTATCTCCCAATCTCTCTCTTGCGACTTTCTGCCCCGTATCCGTAACCGTTGAAACTACAATCTCTCCGGAGGGATGCCTTTCCTTTATTTTTTTGATTAAAGGGACTGCGGTAATTACTTCTCCTACGGAAACCGCATGGATCCAGATGGTTTTAGAGGCTGAAGGCAAAAAACCTAACCTTTCTTTAAGCCACCTTTTTCTTAAATCAAAAGGCCGTCTTAAGTATTCGAAAGGCAGCAGTAAGATAAGAACTAAAATATATAAAAAGCTATACGCCTGATACATAGCGTGCCGCGACTACTGGGCATCATGCTTCGGCATTATCGTTTTCCGCCGAAGCGATCTGGAGATCGTACAGTCTCTTATAAATCCCGCCATGAGCCAAAAGCTCCTCATGACTTCCCATCTCGGCTATCCTGCCCTTTTCGAGCACTACGACCCTGTCCGCCTTCTGTACAGTAGAAAGTCTGTGGGCTATAACAAAGGTGGTCCTGTGCTCCATAAGCGTATCGAGAGCCCTCTGAACCATCATCTCGGACTCCGTATCCAGCGCCGAGGTCGCTTCATCCAATATGAGTATCGGAGGATTTTTCAAAATAGCGCGGGCTATGGAGATTCGCTGCCTCTGCCCGCCGGAGATCATGACCCCTCGTTCACCTATAACGGTATCGTATCCGGTGGGCAGTTCGAGTATAAACTCATGGGCATAAGCGGCATTAGCGGCTTTTATCATGTCTTCCTGAGAAGATTCAGGATTGCCGAAGATTATATTCGCCCTCACCGTATCATTGAAAAGTATCACATCCTGGCTCACAAGCCCTATCTGCTTTCTTAAAGATTTCAGATTTACATCAGCTATATTAATGCCGTCAATATGGATCGCCCCCTCAACCGGGTCGTAGAATCTCGGTATCAAATCCACAAGGCTCGTCTTTCCGGCGCCGCTCCTTCCCACAATAGCGATAATCTCTCCCTTCCTGACCGAAAGATTAATATTATGGAGTATATAATGCTTTGAAGCCTGGTATCTGAAGGACACCCTCCTGAATTCTATGCCGTCGTTTATCGGTTTTAATACGCCTTTCCCTTCTGATTCCTTTTCTTTCACAAACAACTCGTCGAGCCTTTCAAGAACCGCCCTCGACTGCTGAATGCCGTTATTTGCCGAAGCAAGCCTCCTTGCGGGAGTGTAAATCATAAAAATAGCCGTTAAAAAAGAAAAGAATTCTCCGGGCGTGATGGTATTTTTTATAACAAGCCTTCCGCCGTACCACAAGACAAACGCGATCCCTAATCCTCCGACCACCTCCATCATAAGGGACGTGGCCTCCACAACCCTCGTGGAACGCATCAACTCCCTGTAATAATCCTGATTCCTGCCCCTGAATATATTTATCAATGAGTCTTCCCTGCAGAATATCTTTATCATTTTTATCCCGGAAAAAGTCTCGGAAAGGAATTCTGTTATTATCGAAATCTTTTTCTGGGCCTCTTTGCTGATTTTTTTAAGCCTTTTCCCGAGCCTTTGAGCGCCGTAAAAGGCTGCGGGGAGGACGGTTATGGAAATCAGCGCAAGGTCCCATCTCCTGTAAAACGCCACAAAGAGCAGGACTATTATCGTGGCGCTTTCCACAAAAATATCCTTAACAGTAAACGCGAGAAGCCCTTGCATCTGTCCGGTGTCGTTTATTGTCTTTGACAGCAGCAAGCCTGACGACTCCTTTTTAAAATCATCGACCGGCAGATATAATAAATGGTCGTACAGGTTGCCCCTTATGTCCCTTACGACTTTTGCTCCTACCGACCTCATCAGATAAGACTGAAAAAATGAAAAGACCCCTCTCAAGAGATACAACGCAAGGATCGCAAACGGCAAAAGGGCTAATAAGGTCGCGTTTTTTTCGAGAAATATGCCGTCGAGAGCGGGCTTGACAAGCCATGCAAGCCCGCCGTTCATTCCGGATATAAGAAGGCTCATGACTGCGGCAACCGCTATCCTGCCCCAGTACGGCTTAACAAGCAACAGTATCCTTTTAAACATCGCTCAAGCTCCCAGTTCCTCTATTATTTCTGCAACCCTCAGAGACGCCCGTTTATTCAGAAACGGATCCCGGACCCTATTTAATTGCGCCGCGATTTCCCCTCTGTATCGGGTATTCTCCATAATCTTTGTCAATTCCTCTATAATATTATCCTTATCGGCCCTATCCTGCAAGAGTTCCTTGATTCTGAGACCCGAATCGTCCCTTACGGATTTATCGAGAAGGACGTTCACGAGAGATATATGCCTGATCTTAACTATGAGCCTCCCGATGAGATAAGTCAACGGCGAAAGTTTATATATCACCGTCATGGGAACGCCCAAAAATGCCGCCTGAAGCGCGGATGTGCCTGAAGCGATAACCGCGACGTCGGATGCGAGTAATGTCTTAATTGCGTGATGCGTGATGCGTAATGCGTGATGCATATTTTTCTTCTTCAACTCATTACTCATTACGGATAACGCATTACGGTCCAGATTCGGCGCAACCGGTATCGCAAACTGCCGGTCAGGGTAAAGCCTGTGCATTTCAGCCATGACATCAACCATCACGGGGATCAGCTTCTTTATCTCATGCGTCCTGCTTCCGGGCATCAGAGTGATCACAGGCTTATCCGGCAATAATCCGAGTTCTTGTTTGACTTTAGCTTTGAGATCATCGGTTATTAAATCATGGACTCCGAACTCCTGAATGACTTCGTTTATCTCGTCCATTATGGGGTGCCCTACGAATTCGCATGGAATCCCGGCATTTTTGTATATCTCGTCTTCAAACGGCAGTATAACGGCCATCTTATCTACCATAGTTCCGATAGTCTTTACCCTGCCCTTTCTCCATGCCCACACCTGAGGGCTGACGTAATAGAGAACCTTTATGCCGAGTTTCTTCGCTTCTCCCGCAACCTTCATATTGAAATCGGGATAATCGATAAGAACAAGCACCTGAGGATCGAATGATTTAAAGGCGGAAACGACTTTTTTAAAGGTTCTTTTGATTTCACCGTATGTCTTTACGGCCTCGATGATGCCGAAAGAACCGGCTATTCTGGAGATAAGAGTTACGCCGGAAGCCTCCATCCTCTCGCCGCCGACTCCTATAATGCTTATGCATGGGTTCCCGGTTTTCAGCGCATTTGCGAGCAGGGCCCCGTAAAGTTCGCCCGAGCTTTCGCCGGAGACTATCATTACCCTTTTAAGCATTTAACTATTATCTTTGACGCAAAACGGATATCCGTCTCTTCGAGTTCGGGATACATCGGAAGGGATAGAACCTCTCTCGAAACCAGCTCGGTAACGGGGAAATCGCCTTCTTTATATCCTAAGAACCTTACCGCATCCTGAAGGTGGAGGGGCATAGGGTAATAAACCACGGAAGATACGCCGTTGTCCTTAAGATATTGCTGTATAATATCTCTCTTGCCGCTCCTGATGGTGTATTGGTGATATACGTGGTAAGCGCCGTTTTTCTCTACCGGCGTAATAACCGCATCCGAAAGAATACTATTGTAAAGAGAAGCCTTCTCGCGCCTCTTTCTGTTGTATTCGTCAATCATCCTGAACTTCACAAGCAGCACTCCGGCCTGTATTTCGTCGAGCCTGCTGTTGTAGCCGAGACATTCATGCCTGTATCCGCCCTTAGAGCCGTGATTTCTTAATTTTCTTATTTCGTCGGCCGCGCCGGGATCGTTCAGGACAATCATTCCTCCGTCGCCGTAAGCCCCCAAATTCTTGCTCGGATAAAAACTGAAACATCCGGCGTCTCCGAAACTTCCGGTTTTTTTTCCGTTGAGCGAGGCGCCGAATGATTGGGCGCAGTCTTCTATCACCTTGAGATTATATTTCGCGGCGATATCCATTATGGTCTTCATATCGGCTGGATGTCCGAATATGTGAACGGGCACTATCGCCTTTGTCTTTTTTGTTATCTTCTTCTCGATAAGTGACGTATCGATATTGTAAGTATCGGGCTCTATATCCGTGAATACGGGTTTTGCTCCGGTGTATAAAATCGCCTCTGCCGTAGCAAAAAAGGTGAACGGAGTCGTTATTACCTCATCTCCTTCGCCTATGCCGAGGGCTTTTAGAGACAGGTGAAGGGCGTCCGTGCCGGATGCAACGCCTACGGCCTCCTTAACTTCATGGTACTTCCCGATCTCATCTTCCAGTTCCAGAACCTTTTTGCCGAGCACATACTGAGAACTTTCCAGCACCTCGTTCAATACGGAAAAGACCTCGTCCTTTATTTCCAGATACTGCCTTTTCAGATCGATCATCGGTTTCATCGGTTTATCTTTTCTCCTATCTCCATAGCTATTTTTAACGCGTCCCTGCCTTCGATCGCAGAGACAAGAGGCCTGCGTCTTTTGGTAACGCATTCCATAAAATCTTTCAATTCTTCTTTCAGGGGCTCTTTCTTCTCCACATTAACCGTTTCTTGAACAATTTCATTGCCGGCCCCAATCCCCCTATAAAATCTCTTTATTTCCATATTCTGATAATCTACAAGGAGATATGAATCCTTCTGAAACACCTTGAGTTTTCTGGATTTCTCAGAAGATATCCGGCTCGCCCTCATCAATGCCTGCGCGCCGGTATTGAACTCAATCCATGCCGTTGCGATATCTATGTTGTCGGTCATTACCTTCGCTCCTGTTGCCTTGACATCCTTTATATCCAATCCTGGATTTTGTCCCTTGAGAATCGCGAGGATTATATCGATGTCGTGTATCATTAAATCGAGTGTTATATCCACATCGATCCCCCTTCCTAAAAACGGGGAAAGCCTCTCGGACTCTATGAATACCGGCTTGTCGATAAGAGAGCCGGCAGCGGGGAATACGGGGTTGAATCTTTCAAGATGTCCGACCTGAAGAATAACTCCGGCACTCTCGGCCGCGTCAATAAGTTTATCCGCCTCTTCAACGGTAGAGCTGATGGGCTTTTCTATAAGAATATCCTTGCCGGCCTTTATGCACTCAAGAGCGATAGGATAATGCAAGGTGGTAGGTGTTACGATGCTCAGGGCATCAACCTTATTTAGGACATCCTTGTAATCAAAAAATGCCTCGCATCCGTATTTTTTTGCTGTCTCCTCTGCCCGCTCCCTGTCCGGATCGATAACCGCGGAAAGCCTTACATTGTCCAATTCAGAATAAATGCGCGCATGATGCTGCCCCAGATAACCCACGCCTATAACGCCGATATTAATCATATTTTTTCAGCCTTTAATTTATTCAGGACCGTACCTTTTGCTTTTTGGAAGCCCTTTTCCCTTAAAATATCCAAAAACTCTTGAGAGGCCAATTCCTTTAAGAATCTCTCCCTTGCCTTTTTATCGTTAATTTCTTTCATTATCCTATTCCTCAGTTGCTTCAGAAAACTCAGATACCGTCCGAAGTCTTCATTATAACCGAGTTCCAGTTCCTTCCTTATTCTTTTAGCCATGGCCGGACTCGCGCCTGACGTGGACACGGCAATGGTCATCGGTCCCCTTTTCATAACAGACGGGACAATAAAATTGGCCATTTCGGGAACGTCAACCACATTTATCAGACACGGGGCATCCTTAGAAACCCTTGTGTTCAGCTTTTCGTTGTCCGTAGCCGCAATAACCAAAAACGCGCCCTTTAGGTCTCCGCGTTTATAATCCCTTGCTATGTGTTGAATCGTTCCTTTGTTTTTCTGCCTTTCAAGGGCATTTGTCAGAATAGGGCTTATAACTTTAATTTCAGCCCCTGAATGGAGAAGGGAAAACACCTTCCTTTCCGAAACTTTACCGCCTCCTACAACAACGCACTGCTTTCCGGACAGGTTTATAAAGGCGGGATAATAATTAACCATCTGCCGGCATCCGTCAATCTTTTAATTTTTCGGCCTCTTTTTTCGCCGCCGGAGCCAGTTTGCTTGCAGGATATTTCTCGATCAATTTATTAAACGCCTCTTTGGCCTTATCGTTCATTTTGATTGCCTTGTAGGATCTGCCGAGGAGCAGTAGGGCGTTGTCTGCTTTCTTATAATCGGGGAAACGCTTAAGCAGCCCCTCCAGCCTTTCGATAGCGGCATCATACGATTCCTTCTTATAATAAAACTCTCCTACCATGAATTCGCCGTCCGCGATCACGTTCTTAGCCTTTTCTACCCTGATACCCATCACTTCACGGTAAGGGTTTCTCGGGTAAAGTTCTTTCAATCTTATAAACTCATGCAGCGCCTTCTGGGCCGCTCCGGATCCCCTGTCGGGAGATTCTATCTGAGAATAATAAGCCATCGCTATCTGATACTGGGCGTAAGACGCGTACTGGTTGTCGGGATAAAGATCGAGAAACCTTTTGTATTCCTCAATGCCTATCTCAATATCCCCTTCCCTTATATATGAATCCGCGAGTTTAAGCTGCGCTTGCGGCGCATGTTTCTTTGCGGTGTCCCTGTTTTTAACCTCAAGAAGCAGTTTTCTCGCCTCCTCGTATTCTCTTTCTCCGACAAGTTTATCCGCCTTGGCAAGATGCTTCTCGGGATCGAATATTTCCTCTTTCTTTATCTCCTTTGCGCCTCCGCAGGAGATCAGGGTAAAAAAAAGGGAACACAGAATACAGAGAACTCTTACCTCTCGCATAGTTGTTATTAAACCCTTTAACATCCTTTTTAGTCAAGGTTTTGACTTATCCTTAACCTATATTTTAAACTGTCTGATTGGAGGATAACCATGAAAATTGGCATTTTGACGCTGATATTGTCTTCATGCATTATAGCTTTTATCGCGTCTTCCGCCGTCTCACAGGAAAAAGAATTAAAACCCGGCCATGAGGCGTCCCTCAACGCCCTGAAAGATGAACTCATGTCTTACTTCGAGCCGGTGTCCGGGAAAATTATTTCGGTCGAAGGGAATTCGGTCAAAATAGATATAGGCGAGCGGAAGGCCGCAAAGCCCGGCATGAGGCTTCATGCGTTTAAAGAAGGAGTAAGCTTCAGGCATCCCGTCACAAAAGAATTCCTCGGAAAAGTCGAGCTGCCGGTAGGGAATATCGAAATAGCTGCAACTTATGCCGATGAATCCTTAGCTGTAATCACGAAAGGGAAACCGGCAGAATTTTCGAACTCAAAAATTAAAATCCCCGCCGTAAAGATCAAGGTGCTCTTCGTTCAAGGCAATACCGACTGGTTTTTAGGAGATTCTTACTATCAGATGCTTAAGGAGAGCGGACGTTTCGAATTGATAGATACAGGGATCGAAACCGACGATATATCGAAAATAATATCCGAGGCGAGAGCGAAGGGCGCGGCGGCGGCGCTGGTGCTTCGATCCGAAGACGCAAAGGATCACGTTAATCTTACGCAGAAACTTTTCTGGGTCGGAGATTCAAAGCAATTTTCCGCCAAAGACGTTCAGGTTGATGTCGCGTATGTAAAAGAACTGCGCTTTAAGCTGGCTCTTTTCGGACCGAGGGAAGGCGAGGCATTGCTTTCATTCAGACTGCCTTTCGGCACAAGACGCCTTGCCGTAGGAGACTTCGACGGAGATGATAAGCCGGACATTGTTCTTGCATCGGGGAATTCTATAATGATTTACAGCATCGCCGACAGCGATCTGAAAATATTATGGGACTTTAAGGTGCCCTCAACCGGCGATATCCTGTGGATCGACACCATAGACGTCAACAAGGACAGAAGGGACGAAATACTTATAACCTCGATGCATGACGGAGAGGTCGCATCGCACATATACGAATTGAGGGGATCGGAATTTATCCGGACGTGGCACTCAAAAGATTCTTTCATTAGAAAGATCGGCAATGAGATAGCGACACAGGAATATAGAAAAGGCGAAGGTTATGAAGGTAATGTGTTTTCATTGTCACATTCCGGCGGCACGTATAAAAAAGGCGCCGATCTCAAATTGCCGTCCGGAGTAAATATTTACGATTTCCAGATAGTCAAGTCCCTTGACGGAAAGCAGGCGATCCTGGCATGGGATGACAGGGGATATCTGAACCTGTACAACGAAAAGGGCTTAAGGATATGGATAAGCCCGGAAGATTTCGGAGGTTTTTCGGAAAAGGTTAAGAGGGACTCTCCTACGGTGATGGTGGAACGCGGGGAGTGGTCCGTAAAGGACAGGCTTATAGCCAACGGCAGCGAAGCGCTCGCGCCGAAACGAAAACCTTTATTAGGTATGGCACGGGGGCTCGGGTATAAATCTTCTGAGATAAAAAGGCTCCTTTGGACCGGCATCGGCATGGAGGAGATGAACTTATTGGAAGAGATCGGCGGAGAAATACTCGATTATTCGCTTGTAGGAGACAAGATCGTGGTTCTCTCCAAGCCGATACTGTGGCTGAGGCCGAAGAACATACTTAAAGGAGAAAGCCCTTTCGGCACAATGCTCTACATATTTTCGCTGAAAGGAAGATAAACGGAGATTTAATTTGGAAAAAAGGATTATCCCGCGACATATCGGTATTATCATGGACGGCAACGGCCGGTGGGCGGAGATGCGCGGTCTTCCGCGCTCGGAGGGACATAAGCGGGGCGTCGAACGGGTAAAGGAGATCACAGAAGCGGCAAACGGCATAGGGGTGGAAGTTCTGTCGCTTTATGCCTTTTCCATAGAAAACTGGATGCGCCCTGAAAATGAAGTCGAGGTCATTATGGGTCTCCTCGAATCATCCCTGAAGGGAGAATTCCTTAATTTTATGAAAGAAGGGATACGCTTCAGGGTTATCGGAAACAGGGACAGGCTCTCAGAAAATATTAGATCGATAATAGAAGGCGTGGAGCAGGCAACCGAAAAAAACAGCAGCCTGATTATGCAGTGCGCCCTCAGTTACGGAGGAAGGGATGAGATCATAAGGGCGGTAAAGAAAGCAGTCTCTTTGAACGCGAGGCCTGAAGATATAACCGAAGATATGATACGCGGGCTCCTCGATACGGCCGGAACGCCCGACCCCGATCTTATAATACGGACAAGCGGAGAGCAGCGGCTCAGCAACTTCCTGCTCTGGCAATCCGCGTATGCGGAGTTTTATTTCACGGATACGCTCTGGCCGGACTTCACAAAAGAAGAACTGCTCGATGCCGTTCATGAATATCAGATGAGGGACAGGCGTTTTGGAAAAGTCGCCGTCAAATCATCGGCGCTGAGATGAGAGTTTAATGCCGGCGCGCTTTGAAAATGCAAAACGGTTAATAGTCGCCGCATCGGTATTGCCGGTCTTTTACCTCGCGGTGACGAAATTTCCTCCCGTCCTTTTTCTTATACTTTTGGCGGCGGTATCTGTTCTTGCCCAGATTGAATTCTACTCCATGTATAAAACAAAGAAACCGCTTGCGCTCATCGGAACGCTCTGCGGCGTTTCGGTCTTCATTACTGCGTTTTGCCGGCAACCGGCAACCTATTATCTGCTGCCTATAACCGTTATGCTTATAGCATCCGCCCGTCTTTTTCTTATAAAGGAACCTTCATCTTCCTTAAAAGATATTTCCCCGGTCATCATAGGATTTTTATATATTCCGAACCTCCTTCTCGCGCAGTGGCATTTAAGGCTTCAAGGTTACGAATGGATACTTTTTCTATATGGATGCGTATGGGCGTCAGACAGCGCCGCATACTACATCGGCAAAAGGATGGGAAAGAAAAAGCTCTATAAAGAGGTAAGTCCGAATAAGACCGTGGAAGGCGCCTTCGGCTCTATTGCCGGAGGCATACTGTCGTCTTTGTTGTTAGGCAAACTGCTGATTAACGCCCCTGTTCATGTTTTGATCCTGACAGGCGCCGCTGTAGGCGTAGTTACAATCGTAGGCGACCTCGTAGAGTCCATGTTCAAAAGAGATGCGAGGGTAAAAGACTCCGGATCCTTCATACCGGGGCACGGCGGCATCCTCGACAAGATAGACGGAGTCCTCTTTGCGGGCCCGGTACTTTACTGGATAACATCGGCGCTATGAAAAATATCGTAATACTCGGCTCTACAGGCTCCATAGGCAGAAGCTCTCTGGAGGTCATCGACAAGTTTCCCGACAGGTTCAGGGTAGTCGGATTAGCTGCGGGAAGGAACCTTCCTCTCCTTTTGGAGCAGATAGAACGCTGGCGGCCGCGGCTCGTAGCTGTTCACGACGAAGACATATATAAACAGCTTAAATCAAAAATCGGCGGCACGAAACCGGAAATTCTCTGCGGCATCGACGGGATATGTTCGATCGCAGAAAACGGAGACGCCGATACGGTCATTTCTGCAATTGTCGGCTCCGCCGGGCTTTTGCCTACCATATCGGCGATCAGGGCAAAAAAAACCGTAGCCCTCGCCAATAAAGAAACCCTCGTAATGGCAGGTGAGCTTGTAATGTCCGAGGTCAAAAAACACGGCACTGCATTGCTTCCGGTAGACAGCGAGCATAGCGCGATATTCCAATGCATGAGGGGATATGAACGCGAGTCGGTAAAAAAGATAATACTTACGGCATCCGGCGGCCCTTTCGTGGGCAAATCCGCGGAGGAACTTCAAAACGTCTCGCCTGAAAACGCGCTGAAACATCCCAATTGGAGCATGGGCAAAAAAATAAGCATAGACTCGGCGACCCTTATGAATAAAGGACTCGAGGTTATAGAGGCGAGCCGGCTTTTTGACCTGCCTCCGGAAAAAATAGACGTCCTGATTCATCCCCAGAGCATAGTTCACTCCATGGTGGAATTCAACGACGGCAGCTATATCGCGCAGCTTTCAAGGCCGGACATGAAAGGACCGATAGCATATGCCTTATCGTATCCTGAGAGGCTCATAGACGTGATAGAGAAAGTCGATTGGGAAAAACTTCCTGCGCTGACCTTCAGAAAACCCGACAACAAAACATTCCCCTGCCTTTCAATAGCCTACGAAGCTCTGAAAACAGGTGGGACAATGCCTGCGGCGCTCAATGCGTCCAATGAAATTGCCGTTGCCGCGTTTCTCGACGGCATTATCGGATTCAACAGGATACCTGTTATAATAAAAAAAGTTTTGGATTCCCACAAGCCGCAGCCCGCCGACAGCATAGACGTTGTTCTTGAAGCGGACAAACGGGCAAGGGAAGAAACGTTAAAGGAGTTGAATAAATGAGCATATTATCGGCATTGCTGTTGTTCGGTTTTTTGATATTCATTCATGAATTGGGTCATTTCATATTCGCAAAGATCAGCGGAGTGAAAGTACTGAAATTCTCCCTCGGCTTCGGTCCGAAGGTCATCGGCAAAAAAATAGGAGAGACCGAATACCTTATCTCCGCGGTTCCCCTTGGAGGTTACGTAAAGATGCTCGGGCAGGAAGACGTCGGAGAGGTGCAGGAAGAGTCCGACAGTTCCGAGCGTGATCGCTCTTTCAGGTATCAGCCTGCCCTGAAAAAGGCATCGATTATTTTTGCCGGGCCGATATTCAACCTTCTCACCGCAGTTGTCATCTTCTTTTTCATTTTTATTATAGGCGTGCCTACGCTCCTTCCGGCAGTGGGGGAAGTTATGCCCGATACACCTGCGGCAAAAGCGATGCTGTCAAAAGGAGACAGGATTTTAGAGATAGACGGCAAACCGGTCAGACATTGGGCCGAAATGACCGAAATAATCTACGGAAGCGCGAACAAACCGCTCGCGCTGAAGGTACAGCGCGATTCAGGGACCGTTACAATACACATCACCCCCGAAAGTAAAAAGGTTAAAGACATATTCGGAGAGGAAAAAGAGATAGGTCTCATCGGGGTAAAACCGTCGGGAGAGACTGTAAAAATAAAAGAAAATCTGCCCAACTCCATAAAAAATGCGTTTTTAAGGACATGGGAGATATCCGAACTGACGATAATAGGAATAATAAAGCTTATTCAAAGAATAATCCCGGCCGATACCATCGGCGGCCCGATCCTCATCTTCCAGTTGGCGGAAAAACAGGCATCGACGGGACCGCTCAATTTTTTCACTTTCGCGGCAGTGATAAGCATTAATCTCGGCGTGCTTAACCTGCTTCCCATACCGATTCTCGACGGCGGGCATCTCCTGTTCCTCGGCATCGAGTCGATCAGAAAGAAGCCCATGAGCGAGAGGACGATCATGATAGCCCAGCGCATAGGGCTCGCATTGATAATCACCCTCATGGCATTTGCGATGTACAACGACATATTCAGGCTCATCAGCGGAAAACCCATACCGTGAAACCGGCGTCCATAAAGCATCTTCACTCGGCAGGCGGAGTAATCTTCAAAAAGGAAGGGGACACATTCGAAGTAGCCTTGATCGCCATGAAAAACAAAACGGTATGGACGCTGCCTAAAGGAATAATAGATAAGGGAGAGCAGCCGGAGGAGTCCGCCGTGCGTGAAATAAAGGAAGAAACCGGACTCACGGGCAAAATTATCGACGCCTTAGGCGACAAATCATACTGGTTTTACCTTAAGGCCGAAAACGCAAAATGCAGGAAAACGGTATCGTATTTCCTTCTGCAATACGTAGATGGTAATATCGGAGACTATTGCCGGGAAGTGGACGAGGCTAAATGGTTCGTTTTAGACGAGGCGCTAAAGCAGGTGTCTTATAAGAGCGATAGGGAGATATTGGAGAAGGCAAAAGAAAAAATATGGGCGAGATACTAAGTTGGAATGATTTAAAAGCGCGGATCGACAGGCTCAAAGCCGAAGGCAAAAAGATCGTCTTCACCAACGGCTGTTTCGATATTATACACATCGGCCATGTCAGGTATCTTAAAGACGCGAAAAAGTTAGGCAATGTCCTGATTATCGGCCTCAATTCAGACTCATCGGTTGCCGGAATAAAGCCCGGAAGGCCTATAAACAAGGAATCTCACAGGGCGGAAGTTTTGGCATCCCTCCATATGGTGGATTATGTCACAATATTCAGCGAAGACACGCCTTATGAACTTATCAAATTCCTCGAACCGGATGTCCTTGTAAAGGGAGGGGACTGGAAAAAAGACGATATTGTAGGCTCGGACATTGTTCCGGAGGTTCACAGTCTGCCTTACATCGAGGGCATATCCACAACGGAAATAGTAGAGAAAATAAAAAAATGACGTCTTTATAATCCCCCGCAATTAATGTATAATTACCGTTAGGAGGTGTGACATGAACGAACTCATTCGGACATCAGGCGCAGCAGATGTAACAAGATCATCCGCAGGGTATGTCGTTTTACAACTTGTAACCTTTACTCTCGGCAGCGAAGAATATGCCGTGGACATACTGAAGGTGCAAGAGATAAACAGGATGAAGGAGATCACGAGAGTGCCCAATTCTCCCGCGTATGTCGAGGGCGTCATTAATCTCAGGGGCAAGGTCATACCTGTGGTAAACATCAGGAAAAAATTCGGCCTGCCCGAAAAGGCAACCGACGAGCAATCGAGGATAATGATAATCGACATTCAAGGCATTACCATGGGGCTTGTGGTGGATTCGGTATCGGAAGTATTGCGGGTTCCCTCCGATATCGTAGAGCCTGCACCCCCTATGACATCCACCATAACCACGGAGTTCATAAGGGGCATAGCAAAATTAGAAGACAGGCTTATCATACTCCTCGACATGGACAGGCTGTTGGGCAAGGCCGAAGAAACTGCTTTAATCGAAGCGGCCTCAGGCTCGGCCGTTTAGATAAACATTTTTAACGCCTATTCCTAATATGATATACGTCATATCCGGAGAATGCGGGTTATGTTAAATTCTCAGGCGGCGCTAAATTAAGGAGGAGTCCTTTCATGAAGATCAGTTCAACGCTCAAGATCATTGTCGTAGTATTATTAGGCTTTTCTCTTATCAGCACGATATCAGTAGTTATTCAACTCAACAAAATGTCGGACGACGGAAGGGTTGTCAACTATTCCGGCATTGTCAGAGGGGCGACACAAAGACTTGTAAAACTTGAAATGGGAGGAAATGCCCAGGAAAAGTTAACAGCAAAACTTGACGGCATCATTAACGGCCTTATCAACGGCGACACGGAATTACAACTGCCCACGGCAACAAATACGGAATTCATATCCAAAATGAAAGATGTTGAAAAGGCGTGGGGTTTGCTTAAAGGATCTATAGGCAAGGCAAGGCAGGATAAAAAATACGACAGCCTTTTGAAAGAAAGCGAAGATTATTTTGAAATGACGAATAAGGCGGTTGCCGCGGCGGAGTCATTTTCCAAAGGCAAGGTAACAGTTTTAAAAACCGTCCAGATAATTCTCTTTCTGTTGAATCTCATTATCTTAGCGTCCATCTGGATGATGAGCGGCAGGAAGATATCAAAACCCTTGGCTCATCTAACGGAAGAGGTGGAAGAGATAGCTAACGGAAATCTTAAGATAACCATAGAAAGCAACACTAAAGACGAGATCGGACTGCTCGCCCAGAATATGAACAAAATGATCCAGTCTTTCAATACGATGATAAACGGCATAATGACAGCTTCAAGCAATGTGGTATCGACCGTGGATATATTAAGGGCGCGATCCGAGAAGACAACGGAAGGCGCAAAGAACCAATCCGGTCAGGCCCACCAGATAGCCACGGCAGCCGAAGAAATGAGCCAGACAATAACCGACATAGCAAGGAACGCATCAGTGGCATCGGAGACATCGGCTGAGGCAATGGAAACGGCATCTAAAGGCAAAGAAGTAGCCGACGGAGCAGTCCAGACAGTAAACAGAGTATACACATCGACAGTAGAGTTATCGACAATGGTGGATAAGCTCAACAACAGGGCATCCGAGATAGGAGACATAGTAACCGTAATTAAGGATATAGCGGATCAGACGAACCTTCTTGCATTAAACGCCGCAATAGAGGCGGCAAGGGCAGGAGAACAGGGAAGAGGCTTTGCCGTAGTAGCCGATGAAGTAAGGAAACTTGCCGAAAGAACGATAAAGGCGACTGCGGAGATAACGGAAAAGATAGCGGCAGTACAATCCGAATCAACGCAGACCACCAAATCCATGGAAGAGGCGTCGGGAGAAGTGACGAAGGCAACGGACTACATAAGGGACGTAGGGGAATCATTGAACCACATAGTTGATTCCGTACAAAAGGTAAGGGATCAGATAACGCAGATAGCTACAGCGGTTGACGAGCAGTCCGCCGCATCGGAAGAGGTTGCGAGGAATATAGAGAAATCCTCGACCATCTCGCGTAAAATGGAGGATATGGCAAACGAGGTAATGCAGCAGGTAGATAAACTATACGGCGTTTCGGAGTCCCTTAAGATTTCGATTGCCGGCTTTCATCTCGAAAAAGGCGCCGAACTGCAAGGCAGCGGAGAGTTCATAAAATGGAACGATGCTTTCAGCGTGAATATAAAGATGATAGACGACCAGCATAAGAACCTTTTTAGACTGGTTAATGACCTGTATTCGGCATGGAAAGAGAAAAAAGCGAATGATGTGATAGGAGGAGTGCTGAACGGGTTATTGGATTATACGGATAAGCATTTCAAGGTAGAGGAAAATTTGTTTAAGCAATACGGCTATCCGGAAACTTCTTCACATATGGAAGCCCATAGGAAGCTGATCGAGCAGGCATTGGAAGTAAAACGCAAATTCGACAGAGGAGACCTGACGATAAATATCGAAACGATGAATTTTCTTAAGGACTGGTTAAACAACCACATACTGAGGGTCGATAAAAAATACAGCCGGTTTCTTAACGGCAAGGGAATTTCATAGCATAAAAAGATTATTTTGACGGGTTATTGCTTATGCGCAACGACCCTGTTTCTTCCCTGCTCTTTTGCGGTATAAAGAGCGGTGTCGGCCTGTCCGATAACTCTGTCCGGCGGCAGATAGATGCATTCATTATCCGGGGCATACGCGGTAACTCCTATGCTGACCGTAACCTGAATCCGCGTGCTCCCGTTTTCGCAGGAAAAATCCTTGTCATGAACGGCGGCCCTCAGCTTTTCAGCGGCGGTTAAAACGCCTTCCGAGTCGGTGTTGGGCAGCAGAATAATGAATTCCTCCCCGCCGTATCTCGCTACCACGTCTTCTATTCTCAGCACGGCAGTCATGGTATTGGCGATTTGCTTGAGTATCTCGTCTCCGCAGCCGTGTCCGTAAGTATCGTTAATTTTTTTGAAGTGGTCGATGTCGAGCATCATAAGGGAAATTGGCTCCGAGTGTCTCGAAGACCATGACAACTCCTCATGGAATCTCTCCATAAAAAACCTGCGGTTATAAATGCCGGTCAGGTAATCCCTGTCGAGAAGTTTTTCGAGTTCCTTCACCCTTTCGCAGGCGAATGTAATATTGCTGAGCCTTGCCGTTAGCTCCTCCTTGAAATACGGCCTTGAGATATAATCGTAGGCGCCGAGTTCGTATCCTTTTGCGAGTTTCGATTGAGATTTTTTGGACGCTATAAGCACTACCGGAATATCCCTTGTGGAAGGGGCTGATTTCAGTTTTTTTAATATTTCGAGGCCGGACGGTCCGGCGGGTTTTGTATCGAGGATAACGATATCAGGGACTTCGGTATAGACCTTTTCGATAATATCGGCGTTGTTTTCCACGAATACGCATTCGTAATCCTTGCCGAGAAGTATCCCGCCCAGGACGCTCTTTGTATCTTCAGCATTATCGGCAATCAGCACTTTCATTTTTTTTAAGATATGACAAATGTATTTTTATCTTCCGACTTTTGCCGGAAGTCTATTTTGTTCTCATCAGGCGGAACCCCACAATACCGCTTTTATACGCCGGCTGACGGTAGAAGCGATTCGTAGAGCGCACGTCGCCGGATTTGCTGTACCAACTCCCGCCCCTTACAACGCGCTCGCTGTTTTGCTCCCCTTTATATGCCGGATTGTTCCTTGAATGATTATAGTAAGCGTTTTTGTCATACGTGTCTTGCACCCATTCCCATACATTGCCGTTCATGTCGTAAATTCCGAGTTCGTTAGGTTTTTTTTGTCCGGCGGGATGCGTCTTGCCTCCGGCATTTTTATCATGCCATGCGTAGCCGTCAAGTTCGACACCGTCATTTGTCCCCGCCCATTTTCCGCCGTTGCCGCCATTCCGCGCCGCGTATTCCCATTCCGCTTCGGTCGGGAGGCGGTATTTTCCGTCCGCCCTGTCGTTCAATTTCCGGATAAACTCCTGCACATCGTTCCAGCTTACGTTCTCAACCGGGCAGTTGTCGCCGCAGTCTTTGAAAGATGAAGGGCTATCGCCCATGATCTCTTTCCATTGTCCCTGAGTCACTTCATATTTCCCCATGTAAAAGCCGTCAACGCAGACTTCATGCTCCGGTCTTTCATCGGGCTCGCCTTCGCCGAAAATATCGCCCATACGCCAGCATCCGCCTTTTACGAATATAAACTCCATATCCGTATTCGCCGATATAATATCTGCGCTCAACAGCATCGAAGCCGCAATAAACGCCAGAGAAATCGCTACCTTCATACGCCCTCCGTTTTACCGTTTTTCCGCTTCAGGAAAGGTACAGACCGCTTTATACAATGATTCGTCGCCCGATGCGGGGACTACCGGATTCCAGCCCGCAAACGGCGATTCGGATCTTTCCAGCAAATTTCCCTCTTTTGTGTAGTCGGCCTCGGACAAAGAACGGATCATTTTATCGGAACAGTTTATTTCCTTCAGCGACAGAGTATATTCGTAATGCTCGTAATCTTTTACGGACAGACCGAGATTTTTGTTTTCGAGTATCCGGCGGTCCCTGCCTTTGTCGTTTTTTACTGCGTGTTTTGTCCACATCTTAATTTTAACGATTTTCTTTTTGAAGACGCTTAGAAATTCATTTAACGGATCCGTTTCTTCAGCACTATAATAAAAAGAGAAATGTTGATTTTCGGAATAGAGTCTCCAATCCGCGCTGTATGCCGTATTGGAGTGAAGGATTGCAAGGCAGAAAACTGCCGGGATAAATATTATTTTAGAGGATAATATTTTTTTTATAGTCATGCCTGCCGCGTTTTTAACGCTTTCCGCCGTGATGCTTTGTATATTCGTTTATGATATTTTTGATCTCATCCGATTCCTTAGGGATAATTCTTGTCCTTTCCCCCCTTACATATTCCCCTTCGTACACATCCCAGTCTCCATGCTGGTTGGCTACGTATTTGACGTTCTTATGCTCGTAACACGTGACGAATATTCCGTTGTAAAAAGATTTGACATGAGTCTTCTTGATCATTAGTTACCCCCTTTGTAAATGCAATATTATATATCAAACCTCTGCGTTTTCGCACCACTCCCGCGCGTTTTGGAACATCCTGAGCCACGGAGATGCCTTGAGGTTTTTCTTCATATCTTCGGGCATCCATGCCCACTGCCATTTCAAAAATGTCCTTTCCGGATGAGGCATCATCGCAAGGTGCCTGCCGTCAGGGGTGCAGAGAGCAGTTATGCCGTAAGGAGAGCCGTTGGGATTAAAAGGATATTTCTCCGTAAATTCTCCTGCATCATCCACATACCTGACCGGCGCGAGTTTTTTATCGATTATTTCATCCAGGATTTTTTTGTCCGGGAAATGCGCGAGACCTTCTCCATGGGCCGTCCATACCCCTAAAACCGAGCCTTCCATGCCCTTCAGCATTAAGGCGGGGCTTTCGTAGATCCTGACCGTTGCGAATCTGGATTCAAACCTGCCTGATTTGTTGTGGATAAACCTCGGTTGGTTTTCATCGGCAATCCCCTGCCATGGAACCCATCCAAGTAAGGCCGCAAGCTGGCAGCCGTTGCAGACGCCGAGGCTGAACGCGTCCGGTCTGCTGTAAAAATCCTGGAATTGTTTGTAGAGTTTTTTGTTGAAACGTATGGTTCCGGCCCAGCCCTTTGCGGAATCGAGGACATCTGCATAGCTGAAGCCGCCCACAAAGACAATGCCCTTGAATTTCGAGAGTTTTATTTTTTCTTGCAGAAGATCGGTCATTGTTACATCCCACGGCTCGAATCCGGCCGAATAAAAGGCCGAGGTCATCTCCCTGTCTCCGTTGCTCCCTTCCTCGCGAATTATTGCGACTGCCGGTTTTAATCCCTTCTTTAAGATTATTTCAGGAGTCTGTTCCAGCGTGAATGAGAGGCGATAGGAAGGGCCTGTCCTGTCGTATATTATCTCCTTTTCCTCAAGGACGCATTCCGGATTAGCCTGAAGCATATCCAATTGATGACTCGTCTCTTCCCACACCGCCCTGAGTTCCGGCATCTTTTCATCGAGGACCGTTAATGCTTCCTCGTCCGGGAGAAGGAAGTTTATCCGGATATTCTTTTCCGTTAAAGTCCTGCCGATGCCCAGATACGGCACGGAATATTTTTTAAGGAGCGAGGTTATTTCTTCCTCTTTATCCGGAGCATATTCTATAACCATGCCGAGTTCCTCGGAAAATAGAGATGAAATTATCTCGTCCTGACGCCTGCCCCTTGCGCCCTGCGATCTTATGCCTATCTCTAATCCGCAGTCTCCGGAAAATGCCATTTCAAGGAGCGTTGTTATCAGGCCGCCGTCGCTCCTGTCGTGACCCGATAATATAAGCCCTTTGTCCGTTAATTCCTGAACGGCATTGAATGCGTTTTTCAGCAGTTGAATGTTCTCAATATCCGGAGATTCATCACCTATCTGCTTGTAGCAGTGAGCGAGGGATGAGCCTCCAAGCCTGTTTTTTCCGTCCCCGATGTCTATGTAAATAAGCCTGCTCCTGCCGGGCATTTTAAAATCGGGCGTGATCGTTTTTGTAATATCCGGGCATGAGGCATAGGCTGAGATCACGAGGGTTCCGGGCGATTTAACGGTCTCCTCCTCCCCTGAACGGTGTAGGACCTTTGCGGCCATCGAAAGGCTGTCTTTGCCGCCGTCAATTGCAATGCCTAATTCAATCATCATATTCCTCACGGCTACGGCAGCGTCATAAAGCCGCGCTCCCTCTCCTGCAAGCTTGGGCGCCCACATCCAGTTGGCGGAGCATTTAATATCTTCAAGGGAGCTTATCTTAGCCCATACCATATTCGTTAACGCCTCGCCCACGCTCATTCTCGCCATCGCGGACGGATCTATAAGCCCTTTTACCGGCTGCTCTCCGATCGACATCGCGGCGCCGGTGGGTCCGAAATGGCTCTGCGCTATAACGGCTACATCCGAAACCGTAAGCTGAAGAGGACCGGCGCACTGCTGCCGCGCTATAAGTCCGGTAACGGATCTGTCTACCTTGTTCGTGAGAAATCTTTTGGAGCCCACGGAAACGAGCCTGAGCACCCTGTCGAGCGCGTTCATTACGGTCATCCCATCGGGGAAGCACAGCGGCTGGGTGTGAGACGAGATGCGGTCGAGATGAAAGGTCTTCTGCGGCATATCGCCTAAAACCTTTTCAAGATTAAGGTGTTCGATAACGGAGTTGTCGCTTCCGTCGTAAAGTACGATATATCCGTCGCCCGTTATTTCGCCTATGATCGCGGCAGGAACCTTTTCCCTTTCGCACAGGGAGTTAAACATTTCAATCCTGTCCGACCGCACGAGAAGGGCGTCCTGCTCCTGATATTCCGCTCCCCATATTTCGAGCACGGATAGGGTATTGTCTCCGATAATGACTTTTCTAATGTCTATCTTAGCGCCTGCCGGATGAATGATTTCTTTTACTACGTTACAGTTCCCGCCGGCTCCCTGATCATGGATGCTGATTATCGGATTTTTATCGGCGGCTTCCACGCATGCCCTTATGACCCTGTTCAGCTTCTGTTCCATCTCGGCATCGCCGCGCTGAACGGCGTTGAAATCGAGCGCTTCTATATTCTCTCCGGATATCATGCTCGATGCCGCGCCTCCGCCCATGCCTATGCGGTATGCCGGACCTCCAATCTTTACTACAGCCATACCCTTTTCAGGAGAGCCTTTTTCGATATGCTCCGCGTCCATCTGTCCGATGCCGCCTGTGAACATTATGGGTTTTATCCATTCCCTCCGTTCGCAGTCCGGCATTTTCAAGCCGAACGACCTTGTAAAGCCCTGTATTAAAGGCTCTCCGAATTTATTTCCATAATCTGACGCTCCGTTGCTCGCCTCGATCTCTATCTGCAGCGGAGACGCTAAGTTTTTGGGATAAACGAACGAGCCGTGCTCCCACGGCAGCGGATAGCCTGGAATAAAGAGATTTCCGACGCAATAAGCGGCTGTGCCGGCGATAACGAGGCTTCCCCTGCCTGTTGCATGGACATCCCTTATCCTTCCTCCGGTGCCTGTCTCCGCGCCCGGAAATGGGGCTACTCCGGTGGGAAAATTATGGGTCTCCGCAGTGAAGATTATGTGGTATGCGGTTTCTTTTTCCCTGAACGGCGAGGGTTTGCCGGGCATGTCGGGCAGTATAGCTTTTATTTTGTATCCTCTTATGGCGCTGGAATTGTCCTTAAACGCAATGACGCTGTTGTTAGGATTTCTTTTATAAGGCTCTTTTACTATTCGCATAAGGTTTTCGGCAATTTCAGTCCCGTCTATGACGAGTTTTCCCCTAAAGAACCAGTGGCGCGAATGTTCGCTGTTGGACTGGCTTAGATCGAAACATTCAACATTAGTAGGATTTCTCTTCAGGTCGTTTGCGAACAGGTTGTAATAATAGTCGATGTCCCATTCGTCGAGTCCGAGACCCATCTCCCGATTGATTTTAATGAGAGCCTTTTTGCCTGCTTCCATTAATGGAATGATCTTGACCGCTTCGGGCTTGATCTCTGAATCGAATGTATTTAGCGGTTCGGGGTAAGGGCATTCGGTCATCCTGTCATAAAAAAGTGATGAATGATGGGTGCTGAGTGAAGAGGAAATATCATTTAGACCCATTACGCTTGACGCATCATGCATTACGAATTTATATCTCCTCGATCTCTCGATGCGCTTTATCTTCGTCAATCCGCAGGCATGACATACGGAGACTGCGTTTGTAGACCATGCGGTTGTGAAATTCATGCGGGGGCCGACCTCAAATATAGCGTCGAGCGTTAAAAAACTTTTGTCGGAAAATTTTTCGGGCTCGAAGGTTTCCGCTAAAAGCCATTGGAGAGTACCCAACTCCTTGTCCGTAAGTGGCCCGGATGTTTCTATATTGAAGCAAAACTCCGTTTCGATCTCCTGAATGTCGGGGTTTATCCTTTCCCTGAATGTCTTTAAAAGGACTGCTTTTTTATGCGCGGAAAGGGCCGGAGAGCGGTAGCGGTGCAAGAGTTTGTTGTGCGGCATAATTTGAGATCTCCTTATGTGTCGGAAATATCCGACATTTTAACATAATCACGGCTAAAATCTTAAAGCATTGCATATTTTAAAACAACTGTTATATTATTTTTAGATTCCGGCGGGGGGGGGGATGCTCAAGCTCAAGGTAGGCGAACTCAGCGAAGGCATGATTGTCGCTTCAGACGTTTATGTAAGCGGCATAAATATCCCTGTTGTCCGCGGCGGAGTCGTCCTCAGCCGAACCTACATAGAAAAAATCAAAAAACACGGCGTTGCATTCATCCATATAGAAACATCCGACAATTACAAAGGAAACAGCGGCGAGTCCATCACTCTCGGTTCGATAGAAAAGGACGTAATTTTTGAAGGCAAGGTGCAGGTAAGCGGCTACGTTAAGTCCGATATTAAAATAGAAGCAGGCGAGAGCATTATTATAGACGGAAATATTACGGAGGGTTGCGTTTTTTCAAGCAAGAGGGGGGCAATCGCCGTAAAAGGCAGCATGCATGGGAACATTGACAACCCGGTTAACCTTACGGCAAGGCAGAATATCACAATGGGATCCGCAAGTTTTGCGATAATAAAAACCGACGGGGATTTCTCCGCAACCGGCGACATTATCGATACAAACGTCGTCGCGAGAGGCGAAGTTAAAATCGGAGGGAAGATTTTAAGGGGGCAGATACAGACGCAGTCGCGCATGGTTTTGGGGGGATGCGGCAGCGAAGAATCCGGGCAGATAATGCTTGTTGTAAAGCCCTTAGAGTTTCAGGAACTTATGCAGGAACTTTTAAAAATAGATACGACAGTGTCCGGACTGGCAAAGGAAAAAGAGGGCCTCCAGAATATCATAGACTTGCTGAAGAAGATAGGGAAGGCAATAGACCAACTTCCGCAGGAAAAGAAGCTGGAATTCGCGAAAGGCGTAAAGCGCTTTAAGGATATAGAGGGCGAGGTTGTCGCTCTCGACTCAAGGAAGGCGGACATTAAAGGAGAGATAGACCGTCTCTTGAGCGTCAGGAGGATTATCGTTAACGGCGATATTTTTCCCGGCACGATTGTTTCCATAGGAAACAGTAGACTCACGATTACCGCAAAGAGCAGCAGGCTTTCTTTTTGCGTTAAAGACAATAAGATTACAGCGGAATGAAATAAGGCGCTAAGGAGAAGACTATGGCCGACAGGACGGATACCGGCATAAAATTCACGAGGAGCATCGGTTTTAAGATGGCGGCAGCCCTCTCGATAGGGCTTTTCGCTGTGATCAGTGTTTTTTCTCACATGGAAGTGAAGATGACCGAGAAGAGACTGATGAAGATGGCACTGACAGAGGCGACAAAAGCGAGCGGTTCCATAAAGAGCAGCCTTGAACATGCAATGCTTGCCGCCAATATGGATACGATTCAGGCGGTTGTCAGTGCGGTGGGGCAGGAAACAATGGTCGAGGATATAAAAATAATGGACATCAACGGGCGGGTCAAATGGGCGCGCAACAGGCTGGAGATAGGAAGCACGCTGGACAGGACCCGGATAAAAAGCTGCAGCGTCTGTCATAAAGTATCGGTGCCGGCGAGGGGTTCTCTCTCTATAGTGTTTGAGAAGGATGACGGCACGAGAATACTCCGTAACGTAACTCCTATCGACAATAAGAAAGAATGCTGGTCATGCCACAGCGCTGAACGGAAGGTTATAGGCAAACTCCTTGTGGATTTTACGATCAAAGATACGGATGCGATGGTAAGTGAGAGCAGGAAAATGTTGATATTTTCCGCTGCAGCCACAATACTGTCTGCTGTTTTAATCGGCATGATCGTTTTTTCGCGATTGGTCGGTAATCCTCTCGGAAGACTTTTCAGTAAAGTGCAGGAAGTGGCGAACGGAAACCTTGATGCCGTTGTTGAGGTAAAAGGCAGAGATGAGATCGCGCTCCTCGGATCATTCTTTAATGATATGGTCCACGGCATTAAAACATATATCGACATCATGGAAAAAGAGCATGTCAACGAGCGTATGACAATTTTTAACGTATGCGAGATACTCAAAAGGACCGATTCCGTAAATGAGGCCGTCAACCTGATTTTAAACGCCCTGAATATCGGGCTGAATATCGAAGAGTGCACCGTACTGATACTTAAAGACAACGGCAAGGTGGAACTTAACGGCTTTATCGGACTTCCCGAAGATAAGGCGCATTTTATCAAGGATTATATGGAAACCGTATTCGAAGTCGCCTCGATGCAGGTATCTCACGAATATGAGGATGTTACCTGCATGAAGGACGAGCGTGATAAGTTCATGAAGGATGAGGTCTTTGTGGCGCCAGGAGACGGCACGGAGCTAAATGATTTTATTATCGCGCCCCTTAAGGCCGGCAACAGGATACTCGGAGCTATTACGGTACACCGCATTAAGGATAAGGATTTGCACGCCGGCGACATCAAGAGTCTTCTCTCAATCGTCGCTACCGCAATAGCGCCTTATTTTCATATAGGGCTCTGTCTCGATGAGAGAAAGACAATGAAGGTAAGTCCCTTCAGAGCGTTTATGGGATTGATAGGAGAGCATATAAATAGAGTCGAAGAGTATCAAGGGACTCTTTCTTTGGCGGTGCTGCAGGTAGAAAATTATTCCGAGTTGTCCGGTAAGATAGGGGTTGAAGGCGCTTCCGAGAAAGTGCAAGACGCGGGCGTATCCTTATCATCGGCAATAGGGAAGGTGCACGATATAACGAGGATATCGGAGGACAGCATAGCGATAATACTGCCTATGATAGACAAGACGGAGGCATCGGAAATAATCGACAGAGCCGCAGCAGAAATCGGCGGTGATCTTGTGCCGGCATATAAAATAGCATCATATCCGGAAGACGGCGAAACTCCGGAGCGGCTGATGCATGCGGTGACCGGAAAGAGTTAAATGTAACGCCAAAGTGATAATGTCCTAATATACCAAAATGAAAATGTCCTATTTAGAGACTGTTAAACTGTCTGATTT
>Ga0209317_1000799_pt1 | contig 33863 bp, 24 predicted proteins | sample RifGroB2_FD_183994 | JGI IMG/M metagenome (GOLD analysis project Ga0209317, IMG submission 183994) | Soil microbial communities from Rifle, Colorado, USA - Groundwater B2 (SPAdes) (version 2) | ecosystem: Environmental > Terrestrial > Soil > Unclassified | place: Rifle, Colorado | collected...
TTCCGCCCCGGCAAGGCTCTCAAGGACGCCATTGCCGCCAAGAAGAAGTAGCCCCGGACCCAGCTGCTGAACGTGCCCTCCACGACTGCTGCACGCTGTCCCGGCACGCACCGAAAACCCCGCTCCGGCGGGGTTTTCTCTTTTACCCGTATACATTCGAAGAAAAGCTTGCGTTATGCGCCCAGCTGTAGTAAAGCTGTTCGTCTGACTGACATCATTTCTACCGGGGAGCAGTTTTCCCCCTCCCATCGATCCAACCCCTCGCATTCAGGTTAATCCCCACGAGAAATGCGGCAGCAGCTAATGGTTGGCGACGATGTACGGTTTGCCGGTCATAAGCGTGTTGCCGTTCGAAATTTAAGCCTGCGACGCTGTCGCAGCGGCTTGGCACGCACCACATTTCACCGACCCTTCAGCAACGAGCAGTCGCGCGCCCTCCCTTGGGGATCTTCGGGTAGCGGCAAGCGGCGCCTTTTTGCCAAAAGGGAGCAAAAGGAATCACATGTCTTTTGAATCACTGAACCTCTCGGCCCCTATCCTCAAAGCACTCGCCAACTGCGGCTACAGCCAGCCTACCCCGATCCAGGCCCAGTCCATCCCGCTCGCCCTGTCCGGCAAGGACCTGATCGGCTCGGCCCAGACCGGGACCGGCAAGACCGCCTCGTTCGTGCTCCCCGCCCTGGAGCGGCTGCTCACCCCCTCCGAGATACGCGGGAAGGGGCCGCGCATCCTGGTGCTCACCCCGACGCGCGAGCTCGCCAACCAGGTGGTGGACGCGGTCAGGAGCTACGGCAAGTTCATGCGCGTTCGCTGCGGCTCCATCCTGGGCGGGATGCCTTACCGCGAGCAGATGATGCTGCTCGCCCAGCCGGTCGACATCATCGTCGCCACCCCGGGGCGCCTGATCGACCACCTTGACCGCCGCTCGATCAACTTCTCCAGGCTGGAGATGCTGGTCCTGGACGAGGCGGACCGCATGCTCGACATGGGCTTCTCGGACGACGTCGACCGCATCGCGGACGCGGCACCCGCGGAGCGCCAGACCCTTCTTTTCACCGCCACCATGGACGACGCCATGGCGAAGCTCGCCCAGCGCCTGTTGAAGGACCCGGTAAGGGTCGCGGTGGAGGGGAAAGAGGTGGCCAACCTGCAGATCGAGCAGCGCCTGCACGTCACCGACGACATGCGGCACAAAAACCGCCTGCTGCAGCACCTCATCGCGGACGAGAGCGTCACCAAGGCGATCATCTTCTCGGCCACCAAGAAGGACGCTGACCAGCTCGCCTTCGAGCTCTACTCCCAGGGGCACGCGGCTGCCGCCCTGCACGGCGACATGTCACAGGGGGCGCGCAACAAGACCATCACCAACATGCGCCGCGGCAAGGTGCGGCTCCTGGTGGCGACCGACGTGGCCGCCCGCGGCCTCGACGTCACCGGTATCAGCCACGTGATCAACTACGACCTTCCCAAGTTCGCCGAGGACTACGTGCACAGGATCGGCAGGACCGGGCGCGCAGGCGCCACCGGGATCGCCATCTCCTTCTGCTCGGGCAACGAGGTAGCCTACCTGGACAGGATCGAGCGCTTCACCGGAAAGAAGCTCCCGCTGCACGTCATCGAGGGGTTCGAGCCGACCCGCCCCCTGAGAAGGGCGAACTCCGGCGCGCCCGGTGCCAGGAAGGGGCGTCCCTCCTTCGACCCGCGCAAGAAGGCGTTCGGCCCCAAGGGGCGCCCCGCACCGGGCGGACGCCCCGGCCAGGGGAGCGGACAGGCGAGGCGCGACGCGCAGCCGGTGGTCGAGTACCGCCGCGGTAGGGGTGGCGCGGTAAAGTAGCCCGTTTTTCTTGCTTTCATCAGGTGATTTTGGTATCGTTTGCATCGAAATGGCCCCCGCGGATAAAGCTGCCGCGGGGGCCGCTTGTCAACTGAGAGCGGCCGCAAGGAGATCCTGGCGGCCGCCGTGTTACATATCCACAGGGGGTGGCAGATGTCAGGAGCAGTCGAATTAGGGAAGGGATTGTACTGGATCGGGGTGAAGGATCCCAGCCTCGCCGTCTTTGACGACCTCTTCCCCACCGAGCACGGCACCACCTATAACGCCTACCTGGTCAAGGGCGACACCCACACCGCCATCATCGACACGGTAAAGAGGAAGCGCTTCGACGAGTTCCTGGAGAAGGTGCGCTCCCTGACCGACCCCGCAGAGGTGGACTACATCGTGGTCAACCACTCGGAGCCGGACCACTCCGGTTCTCTCGCCCTGCTCCTCGAGCACTGCCCCAAGGCGACCGTGATATCGAGCCAGGCCGCCCGCACCTTCCTCGGGAACCAGATCCACCACCAGTTCGAGTCGCAGATCGTGAAGGACAACGACGAGCTCGACCTCGGCGGGCGCACGCTGCGCTTCATCGCCGCGCCGTTTCTGCACTGGCCGGACACCATGTTCACCCTCCTCAAGGAGGATGGGGTGCTCTTCTCCTGTGACGCCTTCGGCTCCCATTTCTCCGCCGAGGGGCTCTTCGCCGATGAGGTCCCCGACTTCTCCGGCGAGACCCGTTTCTACTTCGACTGCATCATGCGCCCCTTCAAGGAGCGCATCCTGCAGGCAGTGGCCAAGCTTGACGGCGCCGAGCTCAAGATGCTCTGCCCGAGCCACGGCCCCATCTTCCGCAGCGACGCAAGAAAGCCCGTCGAGCTGTACCGAAAGTGGTCCATGCCCAAGGCGGCGGGGCGCCGCGTCGCGATCTTCTACCTCTCCCCGCACGGCAACACCGAGCAGATGGCGGAGGCGGTCGCCAAGGGGGCCGGTGCCGCCGGGGTGCACGTCACCCTGTGCCACATCAACCACGCCTCGGTGGCGGACATCCGCGACCTGATGGAGGAGTGCGACGCCCTCATCTTCGGCACGCCCACCATCAACCGCGACATCCCCAAGCCGATGTGGGACGTGCTTGCCTACCTCTCCACGGTGAGCCTCAAGGGGAACATCGGCGGGATCTTCGGCAGCTACGGCTGGAGCGGCGAGGCGTGCCGGATGCTGGAGGAGCGGCTGAAAGGGATGAACTTCAAGCTGCCGGTCCCCTTTGTCCGCGCCGCGTTCATGCCCAAGCCCGAGGTGCTCGCCGAGTGCGAGGCGCTGGGGCGCGCAGTGGCCGAAGAGGTCCTGAAGAAATAACACCCATGAGCGTAGGCGCGCCCCCGCCGGTGGGGCGCGCCAACGCGTGCCGTCACCGTTGCAGGAGCGGCATCTGCGACGCGATCCGGCTGTGGCAATCGCGGCGGGGATGCCCTCCTGCCTTTGCAGCATCACGGCCACGCCACTTCCTCTCCTTCATTGCCGCTTCCGCTTGGCCTCGCGAAGCGAAACCCCCAATCGAATCGTCCACACATGCAGACGCCCCTTCCACACATCGTAGAGGTCGCCATCCCGCTCCCCCTGGAGGGAAGCTTCCATTACCTCGTGCCCGCACGCCTCTCAGCTTTGGCCGTCGCCGGCAAGAGGGTGCTGGTCCCCTTTGGCAGGCGCAAGGTGACCGGATATCTCCTGGGTGACGCCGAGGCAGGCTCCGGCGAGCTGAAGGAGGTGCTGGAGCTCCTCGACGAGGAGCCGCTCTTCACCCGGGCCGAGCTCGAGTTCTACCGCTGGATCGCCGGCTATTACCTGCACCCGCTCGGGGAGGTGATCAAGATGGCGCTCCCCGCCGGGATCAACCTGGTGAGCCGTTACCGCTGCGAGACGGCCGAGGACGGTACCCCCGTGCTGAAGGAGTTCCTGGCCGGCGGCAAGAGCGTGAGGACCGAACGGGTCTACGGCCCGGTCCCCGACTGCGAGGCGCGCCCGAGGGGGAAGGGGCTGGAAATCCTCGAGTACCTCATCGAGATGGGGGAGTGCGGCGCGCTGGAACTAAGGAAGCGCTTCGGCAACTGCACGCCGCAGTTGAACCGCCTGGTGCTACTCGGCGCGGCAAGCCTGGAGCTGCGCGAGGTGTACCGCGACCCGTTCAAGGCCAAGGATTACGGGCACGACGGGGCGCTGCAGCTGAACCCCGCGCAGGCAGAGGCTTTCGCGCGCCTTTCGGCGGCCGTCGCAACCGGAGAGTTCTCGCCGTACCTTTTGCACGGGGTCACCGGCTCCGGCAAGACCGAGGTGTACCTGCAGACCATAGCGGTGGCCCTGGCCGCCGGGAAGAGCGCCCTGGTGATGGTCCCCGAGATCGCCCTGACCCCGCAGCTGGTCGGGCGCTTCAAGAGGCGCTTCGACTGCGGCATCGCCGTGCTGCACTCGGGCCTCTCCGACGGCGAGCGCTTCGACGAGTGGCGCCGCATCAGGCGTGGCGAGGCCTCCATCGTCATCGGCGCGCGCTCCGCGCTCTTCGCCCCGCTGGAGGGGGTGGGGGTGATCGTGGTCGACGAAGAGCACGAGGGTTCCTACAAGCAGTCCGAGGGGGTGCGCTACAACGCCCGCGACCTCGCGCTGGTACGCGGCAAGCTTGCCGGCGGCGTGGTCATCCTCGGCTCGGCAACCCCCCTTGTCACGAGCTACCATGCGGCGATGACCGGGCGGCTCGGCTACCTGCCGCTTCCCGACCGCGTGCGCGAACTCCCCATGCCCGAGACGCTGATGCTGGATGCCAGGCGTAAAAAGGGGGAGACCTTTCTGCCGCCGCTTCTGGAGGCCATAGGCGAGAACCTGGACGCCGGGGGGCAGGCCCTCCTTTTTCTCAACAGGCGCGGCTTTGCCACCTATCTCGTCTGCGACTCCTGCGGCCATGTGCTGCGCTGCCCCAACTGCGCCGTCACCCTCACCTTCCATCGCGTCAAGGGGAAGAACTTCTGCCACTACTGCGACTACTCCATGCTCCCCCCGAAGAAATGCCCCGACTGCGGGGATGGCGAGATCACCATGCTCGGTCGCGGGACCGAGCGGGTAGAGGAGCAGGTGCAGCAGCTCTTCCCGCAGGCGCGGGTTTCGCGGATGGACCGGGACACCACCAGGGGGAAAGGCGGGCACGCCAGGGTGCTGAAGGAACTGGAGGAGGGGGAGGTCGACATCCTGATCGGGACGCAGATGATCGCCAAGGGGCACGACTTCCCGGGGGTGACCCTGGTCGGCGTCCTTTCTGCGGATGCCTCGCTGAACCTCCCCGACTTCAGGAGCGCAGAGCGGACCTTTCAGCTGGTGACCCAGGTGATGGGGCGGGCGGGGCGCGGGGACAAGCCGGGGAAGGTCTTGGTGCAGACCCTGGCTCCCGAGCACTACGCCCTGACCTGCGCTGTCTCGCACGACTACCGGTCGTTCTACGACCAGGAGATCGCCTTCCGGGAGGATGTTGGGTATCCCCCCTTTGCGCACCTAGCCGCCCTCACCGTCTCCTCCGTGGCGGCGGGGCAGGGGGGGGCTTCCGCAGAGGAGGCCGCCGGGCTGCTAGGCAAGATCAAGAGGGAGTGCCGTCTCAGGGTGGAGATCCTGGGGCCGGTGACGGCACCGCTTGGGAGGGTGCGGGGGCGTTTCCGCTGGCAGATCCTGCTGAAGGGGCGGGAGCGTGCCGACCTGCACCGGCTGCTGTTCCATTTCAAGGGGGGGTTCAGCCACCCGTCGACCGTGCGGCTCACCATCGACGTGGACCCGGTGGACATGCTGTAGGGATCACCGGGCCGCAGGACCGGACCGGTCTGGCAGATAGAGCGTAAAAAAAAGGGCCTCCCGAACGGGAGGCCCTTTTTGCCGTGTTGCTTCAGCTCCTAGTGGTGCGGGTGCATGAAGGCGTAGATCATCAGGATGAGGAGCATGATGCCGATGAAGAGGGCGGCGAAGCCGAAGGTCTTCAGGCAGAAGTCGTACAGGATGCCGGAGGACTTCTTGGCGGCGAACTGCTCGGTGATCCCTTCCTTCTCGTAGCGTGCCCACTGGTCGCCACGCTCCTCTACGAACTCGTGCTTGGACATCTGGCCGTTGAAGATGACGAAGTCCATCGGGAACTTCTCCGGACGTCCATGGGTGTTGAAGAAGTGGACGGAGAAGATGAAGCCCGTGGCAAGGAGCGCCTCGTCGGAGTGGACGATGGTCGCCACGTTGAACGCCCACCCCGGCAGGAACATGCCGAAGAACTCGGGGAACCAGAGCATCAAGCCGGAGCCGCCGATGGCGAACATACCCCAGAAGACTGCGATGAAGTCGAATTTCTCCCAGTAGGTCCATCTCTCGAAGGCGGGCTTGGGCCCTTTGAAGAAGAACCAGCGCACCATGCCGATCACGTCGCTGATGTCGCGCAGGTTCGGGCAGAGCGAGTCGGGTCCGAACAGCCTCTGCAGCGGGTTCCCCTTGATGTCCTTCCTGATGAAGAGGAAGTGGATGCTCATGGAGATCGCCATCGCGAAGTAGACGAAGGTGATGCCTGCGCAGACCCTGTGGAAGAGGGCCGCGTTGGGCGCGCCGCCGTAGAGGTCCATGAAGAACTTCGCCCAGATCTGATCGCTGAACTTGAGCGGCAGGCCGGTCAGGGAGAGCCCCAGGAACGAGATGATGACCAGCAGGTGCATGAACACGTGGACCCTTTTGAAGCGGCGGTACTGCTTGTGCCCCTCGGGTACGTGGTGCAGGATGATCCCTTCTTCGAGGGCCGCGGCCTTCTCACGGTTCTCGACGAAGCCGCGGATCATCCAGAGCAGGGTGTGCAGCCAGAACACCGCGAAGGTGCCGACCAGAAGACCGGTCATGGCGACGAAGGTGTAGAACAGGATGGGGTACCTCTCGCGGTCGTTGTGTTCGCCGTGGGCGTAGAACTTGGTGAAGAGCGTGCTCCCCTTCTCGTGGCAGGCGGCGCAGGTCTTGACCAGGTTGTTGGGATGTACCGTCGAGTTCGGGTCGGCGGAAGGGAGGATCCCGTGCGCGGAGTGGCAGTCGGCGCAGCCTGCTACTTTCTCCGGGTAGCCCAGGCGGTAGTTCTTGCCGTGGTAGCTCTCCATGTAGCTCTTCACGGCCACTTCGCTGATGTTGTTACGCTCCACGAGCTTTTCGTCTGCGTGGCAGCGGAGGCAGACCTTGGTGTGGAATTCGCGGTTGGTGTGCGACTTCGGGTCACCGAGGGGTGCGATCTCGTGCAGGTTGTGGCAGTCGTTGCATGCTGCGGAGTCCTGGTTTCCGGCCATCACGCCCTTGCCGTGGACGGAGGTGTTGAACCCCTTCTCGTCGGCGTGGCACTGCACGCACTTGGCGAGTACCCGGCGCTTGTCCTTGTTCCAGGAGGTGTGGCTGTGCATGTCCGTGTGACAGTTGGCGCAGCCGACGCCCTTTTCGGTGTGCACGCTCTTGGCATGCTCGGCAGCCTCTTTCTTGTGGCAGCGGACACACTGTACGGGCCCGACCTTGACCTCGCCCCTCATGTGCTTGGCGAGTTCGATGATCTCGACATGGCAACTGGTGCAGCCGTTTTTGCCGTGGACCGACGCCGCCATCAGGTCTGCGGAGATCTTGTCCCCGTGACAGCCGAGGCAGGTGGCCGGGTCGATCGCCAGACCCTGTTGGGCGAAACCAGGTCGGGCTAGTACTAGGAGCAGTAGCAGCGGGATGAGGCGTGTGAAGACGTGGACCATTGGTAATCTCCTGTAAATTAAAAAAACATCGTTTCAGAACGTCGTATTACATAATGCGGCGCTCGGAACGGCGCCCACTTTAATATGCACCGCCGTATAAATCAACTGAAAAAGCTTCAATTAATAAGCAGGATGCAACTTTTTCACCGGCGATTTCGCGTGATTGGGCGCCTTGGGGCGGTCAAATGACGGAATCGTTGGAATGGTTAAGCAATAAAAAATAACTTTGATGTATGTTGTAAACCTTATATATAGAGTGAAGAATACGAAAGATAATTTATTTAAAACCTTCAAATATCACTGTGCGATTGTGCCCCTGCGGAAAAAGCGCCGGCGACGGCTCAGCAGATTCACGGGGCGTCGAATTTGAATGTCAACTGAAATCGGGGCGTTGTGCGGGCTTGGGGCGCACGCCGGCGGCAGGCAGTCCGGGCGTGGGTTGCGGGCGGGTGCGCCGGGAAAGGGTTTCGCGTCAGGAGGGATGAGAAGGGGGGCGTTGCAGACCCGCGCGCCTCAAATTGGCGATGCTGAATGAAGCGGGAGGGGGGTGAAAATTTTGCGCCGGCCCATGGCTAGCGCAAAAGTACCACACCCTCAGAGGCGGCGAACTCCAGGAAGGCGCGCGCCTCGTCCGCCGGGATCTTCATCTTCCGGCAGATGGATAGCGCGCTCTGCTTGCCGTCCAGCCCCAGCAGCAACTGGAAGTAAACCTGCGAGACGGACTCGGTGCAGACCTCGCCCGCGGCGGGGTAGATGACCGCGTACGAACCGGCGGCCTTGAAGCAGGAGGCGAACTCGCCAAGGTCCAGGTCGCCCGCGTCCAGTATCTCCAGGATCTCGTAGCTGAAACGGGCCAGTGTGGTGGAGGGGGAGAGCTCGAGCGGCCTCTTGAGGAGGTCGACCTTGCTCAGCTCGCGAGCAGTGGGGGGGGGCGCAGGGGCGGCCATGAGGGCTTCGCAGTAATGGTGATGGTAGTCGGCTAGGTCCAGCGCGAGAGGAAGCAGGCGCAGCTTCCTCGCCTCCTTGAAGCGCTGTTCCAGGAAGGCGCGCTGCAGCCCCCAGATCTGCTCCTCGGCAATCTCCTTTTCTCCCTGCTTCCCCTGCTTCCCGAGGAAGCGGGCGAAGGCGGCGAGGAAATCGCTCGGGGCGGTCCTCAACGCTGCCACTACCGGGTTAAACCACGCCACCGCCTTGCCGCGGCTGTAAAAGACGTCGCAGGCGGCGGCAAGAAGCGATGCCTCCCTCAGATCTTCAGGGGGAAATCCGGGGGCGGAGAGCACCGTGTAGGGCGGGGCGTCAAGATGCTCGAGCCCGAGCGATCGGGCCTTCCCGTGCAGCCTGGTCCCCGGGAGCACGGCGAGCGGGAAGATGTCCAGGTGGTTCGGGTAAAGGGAAAGGGCGAAATCCAGCGAGCGGCGGAACAGTTCCAGGCTGTCGCCGGGGAGCCCGTAGATCAGGTCGAACCCGAAGATGGCACCGCTCTGGTTTAAAAGCGAGGTGCGGTAGATGAAATCCTCGCGGTCGAAGCCGCGTCCGACGGCGCGCAGCACCGCCGGATCGGCGCTTTGCAGCCCTATCTGCAGCGAACAGGTGATTGAGGCGAAGAGCTGGGCCATCTCCGGGTCGATGAACTCGCTCCTGACCTCGAAGTGGAAGTGCACGCGCGGGGCGAGCTTCCTGATCAGCCGGAGGATCTCCTTCGCCCTGTTGGGGATCTTGTTGAAGGTGGAATCCAGCACGAACACCTGGGGGACCCCCAGGCGGGCGAACAGGCGCAGTTCCGCCTCCACCCTCTCCATGGGGAAGCGCCGCACCCCGCCGCTTCCCTTGTGGTCGAAGCAGAAGGCGCAGGCGAAATCGCAGCCGCGGGACAGCTGCCAGAGCGCCCCGCCGGCAACGGAAGGGTCGAGCTGCCCGGAGAGGTAGGGGGACGGGATGGCACGGAGCTCGACCGGGGCGGGGAGCGCACCGGGAGCCTCTCCCTGCAGGACCACCCCAGGCACCCCTTGGGGCATCTTCCCTTCCAGGAGCAGCCTGACCGATTGCAGGAAGGGGCCCTCCCCCTCGCCTCGCACCAGGAAGTGGAACATCCCGGAATCGAGCAGCCCGGCAGGATTGGCGGTCGGTTCGGCACCTCCGGCACAGATGACAGCCGCGGGAAGCCGGCGCCCGAGCGCACCGGCCATGGCGACGGCATGCTCCCGGCTCCAGACGTAGACGGAGAAGGCGATCAGGTCCGGGGAGCCCTGTGCGACCGTTTCGGCGCAACGATCGACCGGGTCGTCCAGGAAGAACTCGGCGATCTCCACCTCGACGCGATCCTTGAGTCGGACCTCGGCCAGGAGCGCTTCCTTTAAAAATGCGCAGGCAAGCGGCACTGCCTGCGGGGAGCGCTCGGTATGTATGGCGATAAGGGTTATCTTCATGAATTCTTGGGGCGGGCCTTGAGGGAGGGTTTGCCCCCCTCGATGACGACGACGAAATCGACATCCTTGCAGCGGTACTTCTCCATGAGGGCGGGCTTTTGCCGGCTGATCGCCTCGGCGAGCTTTTCCCGGGTGACGTTGTCGACCGGGAGGTTGCAGGAAAGGCGCGCGTCGACGTACTGCTGGTAAACCCTTTCCAGCTGCTGGTCGTTTGCCGGCGCGGCTGCGGAGCGGCTCGCCCCGGGGGGAGGCGCGCCCCCCTTTTCTGCTTGGTGCAGCGACATCCTGAAGCGGTCCCTTTGGTATTTCCCCTCTTCGATCAGCCGGTTGGTGCGGACCCATTTCTGCTTGTGCACGCTCAGCGAGGAGACCAGGGAGTCGTACTTGAACCTCTGGCTGGTGTTGGGAATGCTCACGTTCTGGTAGCGCCGCACGGCGCGCTCGACGGCATCAAGCAGTTTTAGCGGCTCCCTCTTCTCGATGCCGAAGAAGTACTGCTCGTACTTGATGATGAGCTCGCGCAGGTCGAGTTCCAGGCGCGCTATGTCCTCGGGAATTCCCATGAGACCTCCAAGGCGGACTATAACGGTAAGTTACGGCCCTGTAAATGATAAAAAGCCGGCCCTTGGCGTGGGCGCGGAAAGGTAAACGCTTGACGGGGTCAGGCATTATTGTTAAAAATGAGCAATTTCCGAGCGGCAAGGGAGGCCTGATGGTTAACAAGATATCTGCAATCGTGCTGGCAGCCGGCATGGGGACCAGGATGAAGTCCGACCTGATCAAGGTGATGCACCCGGTGGCCGGCCCCCCCATGATCGAATGGCCTGTTGCCGCGGCCTTCGCATCCGGGGTTGAGCGTTGCGTGCTGGTGGTCGGGCACCAGCAGGAAAAGGTGCGTGCCTACTTCAGCGGCCGCTCCGAGGTGAGCTACGCCGTGCAGCAGGAGCAGCTCGGTACCGGCCATGCGGTCCGCTGCGCGATGCCGCAGGTCGACCCGGGCGCCGACACCGTGTTGATCCTCTGCGGGGACACCCCGCTTTTGACGGCGCAGAGCCTGGCCGGCATGCTGCAGGCGCACAGGGAAAAGGGCGCCTGCGTCACCGTGATGACGGCGACGCTCTCCAACCCCTTTGGCTACGGCAGGATAGTTAAGGACGCCGCCGGCCGGGTCACGGCCATTACCGAGGAGAAGGACGCCTCTGCCCAGGAGCGCCTGATCCAGGAGGTGAACGCGGGGGTCTACTGCATCGACCGCGCCTTTTTGGAGGAGGCGGTGTCCCGCCTCGGCAACGACAACGCCCAGGGCGAATACTATCTCACCGACGTGGTGCGGCAGGCGGCGGCAAAGGGGCTCTCCTGCCTGAGCTACCGGGTCGCGGACCAGCAGGAGATAAGCGGGGTGAACGACCGGGTGCAGCTCGCCGAAGCGGCGAAGGTGCTGCGCGAGCGGATCAACCGCGAGCTGATGCTCTCGGGGGTGACCATGATCGACCCCCAGGCGGTCTACATCGACCGCGGTGTCCGCATCGGGCGCGACAGCGTGGTCCATCCCGGCGCGGTCATCAAGGGAGAGACCGTGATCGGGGAGCGTTGCGAGATCGGGCAGGGCGTCCTCATCAAGAACTGCTCCATAGCGGATGGCGTCGTGGTCAAGGGGGGAAGCGTCCTGGAGGAGTCGAAGGTGGGGCCGGAGGCAGCCATAGGTCCCATGGCGCACCTGCGTCCCGGGACCGAACTCTCCGCCCACGTCAAAATCGGGAACTTCGTCGAGACCAAGAAGGCGTTCATGGGGGAGGGGTCCAAGGCGTCGCACCTCACCTACTTGGGCGACGCCACCATCGGTCGCGACGTGAACATCGGCTGCGGCACCATCACCTGCAACTACGACGGGGTGAAAAAGCACAAGACCGTGATAGAGGACGGCGTCTTCGTCGGCTCGGACGTGCAGCTGGTGGCCCCGGTCAGCATCGGGAAAAACTCGCTCATCGCGGCGGGTACCACGGTGACCAAGGACGTCCCCGCTGAATCGCTCGCCATCGCCAGGACCCCGCAGGTCAACAAGGAAGGGTGGAAGCTCAGGCAAAAATAAATGCTGTAACTGTTTCGCTCCAGATGGTAATCTGTAGCGTCTTTGGGCACGGAAAACTTAATCGAGCTGAAAACGGAGTCATAATGTGCGGCATAGTAGGGTTCACCGGGCGGCAGGAGGCCACCTCGATCATCATTGAAGGGCTGAGAAGGCTGGAGTACCGCGGTTACGATTCCGCCGGGATCTGCACCATAAGCGGAGGTAAGGCGAGCATCAGGCGCAGCGAAGGGAAGCTCGTGAACCTGGAGCGCCTGCTGACCGCCGAGCCGGTCTCGGGGACGGTCGGCATCGGCCATACCCGCTGGGCAACCCACGGCAGACCCTCTGAGATCAACGCCCATCCGCATCAGGCGGGCCCCATCGTCGTGGTGCATAACGGCATCATCGAGAACTACCTGCAGTTGAGAGAGGAGCTGAAGGGGCAGGGGCACATCTTCAGGAGCGAGACGGACACCGAGGTGATCTCGCACCTGATCGACGAGCGCCTGAAGTCCTGCGGCAGCTTCGAGGTGGCGGTGCGCGAGGCGCTGGCCGTTTTGAAGGGTGCCTATGCCGTCTGCATCGTGAGCGAAAACGACCCGGAGCTCATGATCGCGGCGAAGCTCGGCTCCCCGATGGTAGTGGGGTTGGGCGAGGGGGAATTCTACGTCGCCTCCGACATCCCGGCCATCCTGTCCCACACGCGCTCCATGATCTTCATGGAAGACGGCGAGATGGTCGTCTTCAAGGGGGGAGAGGCGTCCTTCAGCACGGTCGGCGGCGCGCCGCTTACCAAGGTGCCGCGTCACATCGACTGGTCGGCGCACATGGCGGAGAAGGGTGGGTACAAGCATTTCATGCTCAAGGAGATCTTCGAGCAGCCCCGCGCGGTCAGGGACACCATAGCCGGGAGGCTCAGGGAGGAGCAGGGGGACGTCTACCTCGAGGACCTCTCGCTCTCCGACGCGCAACTGCAGGGAATCGACAGGGTCTGCATCATCGCCTGCGGCACCTCGTGGCACGCGGCGCTGGTCGGCAAGTTCCTGATAGAGGAGCACTGCCGGGTCCCGGTGGAGGTGGACATCGCCTCCGAGTTCCGCTACAGGAATCCCGTCATCAACGAGAAGACCCTGGTGATGCTGATCTCCCAGTCCGGCGAGACCGCTGACACCCTGGCGGCCATGCGGGAGTCGATGCGCCGCGGCGGCAAGGCGGTTGCCATCTGCAACGTGGTCGATTCCTCCATCGCCCGCGAGGCCGACGGCGTCATCTACACCCACGCCGGTCCCGAGATCGGCGTAGCCTCCACCAAGGCCTTCGTCACCCAGTTGATCGCCTTGTACCTGTTCACCATACGCCTGGGGCGCTCCCGCGGCATCATGGACCTGGAGCAGGGGAGGAAGCTGATCGCCTCCATCGTCCGGGTCCCGGCGCTCATGGAGGAGGCCCTGAAGCTGAACGAGCAGGTGGAGAAGGTGGCGCGCAGCTACATGACGGCACGCGACTTCCTGTACCTTGGGCGCGGCATGAACTACCCGATTGCCCTTGAGGGTGCGCTGAAGCTCAAGGAGATCTCCTACATCCACGCCGAAGGGTATGCTGCCGGCGAGATGAAGCACGGCCCCATCGCCCTCATCGACGAACACATGCCCGTCGTAGTCCTGGTTCCCAAGGGGGCGAACTACGACAAGGTCTGCTCCAACATGGAGGAGGTCATCGCCAGGGGGGGGCGGGTCATAGCGGTCTGCTCCGCGGGAGACGACGAGGTGAAGGAGAAGGTAGAGGTCGCCCTCGAGATCCCCGAGGACGGGGAGGACGTGATACCCATCATCATCTCGATACCGATGCAGCTTCTGGCCTACCATGTGGCGGTCCTGAAGGGAACCGACGTCGACCAGCCGAGGAACCTCGCGAAGAGCGTGACGGTCGAGTAGCGGAAGCTCCCGGGGATGATAATAATTAGTAGCGCCGAGAAAGGCCGCCTGCAATGGCGGCCTTTTCTTTTGGGGCCTTTCCACGGCGACTTGCTGCCGCATTAAGTGTGGGAGTAGTGCCGATGGGGGGAGGGGGCCCGGACGGGTGGGGGGGCGGCCAGGAGGAAAAAAAGGGGGGGCAGCCTGACGCCCCCCCTGGTTGCCGTGACGGCGCTGCTAGAAGCGGAAGAAACCGCCGTTGGACCTGGTCTTGACGATGTGCCCGACGGCCACCTCCGCGGCCACCTCTTCGGGGAGCAGGACGTAGCTCTGCTCATCGCCGAGCCCTGTTTCGCTGACCTGGACCTCGGCCAGATCCTGCAGCGAGACCGACTCCGTTTTCTTGATCCTGTCATAGGACTTGACGTATTTCGCCAGCACCACCCTGTCGCCCGGCTTGAGACCGTCGTTTTTACCGAGGGTTATCTGCGCGACCCGGTCCTTGCCGTCCTTGGGGTTGGTCAGGGTCTTGGAGACGTAGCCGAAGTTCGGGAAGGCGTCCATGAAACTGCCGCGGGCGTTCTCGATGGATTTCGAGGTGGCTGCAGAGGCGAGTTGGAAGGGGTCCTCGACCCGGCAGTCGTAGCTGCTTCTGACCTCGGTACTGGACGACACCCTTCCCCTGAAGGGGGTGAAAACCTTGTAGATGGTGCCGGTGGCGGTGGAAACCGCTCTCACATTGACGGTCGACTCGCCGGAGAAGGAGCAGGAGGGGGCCACGTAGTGCGTCTTCCCCTTCTTGTCCTTGTAACTGCTCGCCTCGGTGAACTTGGCGCCGGTGGCTACCGAGGAGACCGAACCCATGATTACGAAATCTATCTCCTTGGCCAGGTTCGCCAGCGCCTCGGGATCCAGGTCGCCTCCGACGCTCTCTTTGAACTTCGCTTCCTCGAAAAGCTTATCCATCTGCGACCGTTCCACGACCTCCAGGCCGGTCCCGGAGGTGATGGTCTGGGTCAGCGTTTCCTGGGCAGGCTTGGAGAGCCTCCCTTCGAACTCGGTGACATCGGCAACCGGCAGTATGGCGACCTTGGGTTTTTTCTTGTTCACGATGTAGTCGGGTGGCGCTATGTCGCAATCCTTGTGGTCCGCCTCCAGCTCGCTGTATTTGGAAAGGTTGATGGTCGTCGCGCATCCGGAAGTTAGTGCCAGCATCAGGACCAACGTCCCCAGCTTCTCAAGCATGATTCCTCCTAAGTGATTATATTGGTGCCGCATGTCTTCATGAATTGGTTCTGCAACCGGCTTCTGGCTATACGATAAACGGGACGCATTTACAAGAGGGATTTTGGCCGGAGGGTGCTAACAGCTCGTTGTTATGTTTCTTCGGCAGCGCTGCAGGAAAAATCAAGATAAAATTTGCTCAAAAGCGGAGGCAGCTACTGAACCGCGGGTCGCTTCTATGGATCAATGCCCGCGCTGCGATTGATATTTGAGTGTGGCCGGTCGCTCCCCGTCATGCTCCTTCAGCTTGCGGTGAACCAGGTAGTGGAGGAAAGCCTGTGGACGATGGCATCAAGCAGGTTTTATCTTGACTGATGCTGCCAATTGCCGGAGAATTACCCGCCACGAACGGTCGCTTCACGCTCTAACGGGTCAGGCGGGTGCACCGCTGCCGGAGAAAATCCGCCAAAGAGGTTGCTGGAGAAGAGGATCATGGACATGAAATTATTGCGGGCCGTCATTTTGGGCGGCATGCTGGTCGTTCCGGTCGCGGCACGAGGCGACATCAAACTGCATCAAAGCACAGTTGCGGATCCGGACAGCCGCTACGAGATCGTGCAGTCACAGCTTGCCGCCAGATGGACCTTCAGGCTGGACAGGTACACCGGCGAGGTGATGCAGTTGCTGCTCAACAAGGAGAAAGAGAACATCTGGGTAAAGGTGCTGGTGCAGGATCTCCCCAAGATCAAGAGCCCCGCCAAGCCGCGGTTCCAGATATTCACCTCCGGGCTGGCGGCTAGGCACACCTTCCTGTTGGATACGGTAACAGGGAAGACCTGGACGCTGATCTTCGACTCGGTGCCGACCAAGGACGGGGAATTCGAGGAGGTAGTCTTCAAGCCGTTCAGCAACTGATCCCCCGGCAGCCGCCCCAGCCGCGGCTGCTGGACCCGTTTCCCACCCCCCCCTCCCTCCCCCGGAATGCGGGCGGTGCGGCTTGCTCCTTGAGCGGAGCACCTTCATTCTCCTTCCCCTCTGGTATCCCCGGCGGATTCCCTTTTGACCAAGACCTGACGAAATGATATAAAGGAGGCGCCCGCACGCCTTCAGCGCCAAGGGCTTCCAAGGAATCTCATGAAACTGCTCCACAATCTGAATCCTCCCCAGAAGGAGGCCGTGCTCCACGGCGAGGGACCGCTCCTGGTCCTGGCGGGGGCCGGCTCCGGCAAGACCCGTGTCATCGTGCACCGCATCGCCTACCTGATCCATGAAAGGGGGGTCCCCCCCTGGCAGATCCTGGCAGTCACCTTCACCAACAAGGCGGCCGGCGAGATGCGGGAGCGCCTGGAGTACATGCTCGGGGCGGATGACCTCCCCCTCATCACGACCTTCCACTCGAGCTGCGCAAGGATACTCAGAAGCGATATCCGCCACCTGGGATACGACGGCAATTTCGCCATCTACGACGACAAGGACTGCGAGAAGCTCCTGAAGGACTGCGCCGCCGAACTGAACCTGGACGAGAAGAGGTACCCGGTCAAGGCGCTTTCCTCGGCCATAGACGAGTTCAAAAACCAGGGGATCACCCCGGACCGGGTCCCGGCCGATTCCCCTTACCAGGCTACGCTCGCCAGGGTATACCGGTGCTACCAGGAGAGGCTGAAGCGTTGCAACGCGGTCGATTTCGGCGACCTGCTGCTCCTTACGGTGCGGCTTTTCGAGGAACATGACGAGGTGCTCGGAAAATACCGGCAGCGCTACCGCTGGATCCTCGTGGACGAGTACCAGGACACCAACCCGGTCCAGTACCGCCTGGTGCAGCTTCTGGCCGGGGAGAGGAAGAACCTCTGCGTGGTCGGTGACGACGACCAGTCGATCTACGGCTGGCGCGGCGCGGACATCAGGAACATCCTTGAGTTCGAGAAGGACTTCCCCGGCGTGAAGGTGGTGAAGCTGGAACAGAACTACCGTTCGAGCAAGACCATACTGGACGGCGCCTGGAACGTGGTGCAGAAAAACCGGGGGAGAAAGCCCAAGCGGCTTTGGACGGACAACCCGGAGGGCGAGCGCATCGTCTACCGCACCCTTCCCAACGAGTGGGAGGAGGCCCGCCTGGTCTGCCGGGAAACCGAGCGCTACCTGGCCGAGGGGGGGCACCTCTCCGAGGTGGCGGTCTTCTACCGCACCAACGCGCAGTCGAGGGCCATCGAGGACGCCATGGTGGCGGCGGGGGTGCCTTACCGCATGGTGGGGGGCGTCCGCTTCTACGCGAGGCTCGAGGTGAAGGACATCCTCGCCTACCTGAAGGTGCTGGACAACCCCTCCGACGACGTGGCCCTGAAGCGGATCATCAACACCCCGCCGCGCGGCATCGGCAACACCACTGTGCAGAAGATCTCCGAGTTCGCGGCCGAGAAGGGAATCCCTTTCCACGACGCCATGCTGGAAGGGGCCTACGGCCCGCTGCTCCCGGTAGCCGCGCGGAGCAAGGTGGCCTCCTTCGCCGCCGAGCTGGACCGCTACCGCGAGCAGGCCGGGACGCTGCCGCTGTCCGAGCTGGCGTCTTCCATCATCTACGAATCCGGCTACTTCGCGCGGCTGAAGACGCTCGGCACCGACGAGGCGCAGGACCGCATAGAGAACCTGCAGGAACTGGTGACCGCGATGCAGGTCTATGAGAAGGGGCCCGGTGAAAAGGGGCTGGCCGCCTTCCTGGAGCAGGTCGCACTGGTCTCGGACCTGGAGCACGAAGGGGAAGCGAAGAAGGCGTCGGCAACCCTCATGACGCTTCACTCGGCCAAGGGGCTGGAGTTTCCGCTGGTCTTCATGATCGGCATGGAGGAGCGGCTCTTCCCACACGTGAGGGCCCTGGAGGACCCGACCCAGATGGAGGAGGAGCGCAGGCTTTGCTATGTCGGGATGACCCGTGCCATGAAGCGGCTTTTCCTCCTGAACGTGCGCAGACGCCACATCTTCGGCCAGGAGCAGATGAACCCGCCGGCGCGCTTCATAGCCGATATCCCCCACGAGCTGATAGACGCGGGTGACCAGTGGCAAAAAGCCTCCCCTAGCCGCGACCTTGGCTCGCACAACCTCGCCTCGCTCTTCGAGGAGGAGATGGAGCCCGAGTTCGGCAACGAGGTGCGCATGGTGCCGGAGGAGGACGAAGGGATCTACCTCGGGATGAAGGTGCGCCACGCCCAGTTCGGACCCGGGACCATCCGCAAGATCGAGGGAGAGGGTGACAACCAGAAGGTGATCGTCTGGTTCAACTCCCTGGGTGGGCCGAAGAAGCTCCTGGTGCGCTTCGCCGGCCTTGAGCGCGGCTGAAAACAGGTGTATAGTTGATCCGTCACTATAATGAAAATTCTTCAGGAGGCCCTTCCATGAAAAAGTTAGCCGTCTTCATGATAGCCACGCTCCTCTTCTCGGGTTGCACTGCCTACAAGAGCCAGTACGTCTCTTTCAGGCCCCCAGAGGCTTACACCAATTACAGGGAAGTAGCGGGCGTCTCGGTCGGTGGCGAGGCCTATCCCGATCAGGACTCGGCTGAGCAGGCCTTCGGCTTCGACATCAAGGAGGCGGGGCTTCTGCCGGTCATGCTGGTGGTTGACAACAAGAGCGGCCGCAGCCTGGAGATCGTCTCCGGTCAGACCTTCCTGGTGGACGAAGGGGGGAACTACTGGCCTGTGCTCCCCAACCACGTCGCCTTTGACCGCCTGGAAAGCTCCACGCAGCTTTCCTCCTTCTTCGGCAAGGGCGCCGGTAAAGGGGCGCTTTTGGGCGCCGCGGCTGGCGGCGTTCTGGCGACGGCAATCGGCATAGCATCCGGCAAGAGCGTCGGCGAGGCCTTAGGTAAGGGTGTCGCTATCGGCGCAGCAGGCGGCGCGGTGCTGGGTGGCGCGTCGGAGGGGACCTCCGGCGAGCGCGAACAGCGCATCTCGGACGATCTGAGGGCGAAGGGGCTGGAAGGAAGGCCGGTTCCCGACGGGTACCTGGCCAACGGGTTCCTCTTCTTCCCGGGCGAGGCGAAGAGCGCCAAGGAGTTGAGGCTGCAGTGGCGTGAGCGGGAAACGGGGCAGCTGCACAAGCTGAGTCTCCCCCTGAACGTGGTGCGCGGCAAGTAGCCGCATCGGGAGCTGCCGATTCAAGACTAGGGGCTGAAAGGCCCCTATTCTTTTGCGCGCAAGGGCGGCGCCTTCACCCCGGGCCGCCGATCAGGAGAATGACGTGGAAAAACCGATCATAGCGGTAACTATGGGGGACCCGAGCGGAATCGGGCCGGAAATCATCGCCGCCGCACTCGCCGACCCCGCCGTCCAGGCGCTCTGCCGTCCTCTGGTCCTCGGGGACCGCGGCGCAATGGAGCGCGGCATAGCGGTGGCCGGGGCAGGGCTCTCCATCGCGGCGGGTCCCGACAGCACCTATCCTGCGGACCCGCGGCCGGACACCATGTACCTGCGCGAGCTCTCCGGACTCCGGCCGGAACAGATGATCTACGGCAGGCCCAGTGCCGCCGGCGGCGACGCGTGCTACCGCTACATCTGCGAGGGGGCGAAGCTCTGCCTGGACGGCAGTGCCCAGGCCATGGCAACCGCGCCGATCAACAAGGAGTCCATGAACAGCGCCGGACACCTCTACCCGGGGCACACGGAGCTCCTGGCGGAGCTTACCGGCAGCCGCGAGGTGGTCATGATGCTCGCGGGGGAGCGCCTCAGGGTTACCTTGGTGACCATACACGAGCCGCTTTCCAGGGTACCCGAACTGGTGACCTTCGAGAGGGTCCTCTCCACCATCCGCATCACCCATGACTCGCTTTCCCGTTGCTTCTGCGAAAACCCGCGCCTGGCCGTGCTCGCCCTCAACCCGCATTGCGGCGAGGGGGGGATGTTCGGCAACGAGGAGAGCCTGGTGATCGCGCCGGCAGTGGCAGCCGCCAGGGAGGCTGGGATCGATGCGGTCGGCCCCCTCTCCGCGGACACCCTCTTCCATTTTGCCCTGTCCGGGGGGTACGACGCGGTGGTCTGCATGTACCACGACCAGGGGCTCATCCCGCTCAAGCTCGTTCATTTCGATGACGGAGTCAACGTGACCCTGGGGCTTCCCATCATCCGGACCTCGGTCGACCACGGCACCGCCTACGACCTCGCGGGCACCGGACGGGCGAGCTGTGAAAGCATGAAGGCGGCGCTTATCATGGCGGCGCGCATGGCGGAGCAGGGCGTTTCTCAAAACGGAGGCAGGCAGAACCTATGAAATACAAAAAGTACCTTCTGTGGGGCGCCATCGCCTTCACCCTTTACCTCGCCTATGTCGCCGTCTCCTTGTACAGACTGCCGCCGGTGACGGCGCTCAAGAACAAGAAGCTGAACCTCACCATCCAGGTGAAGGACTGGCAGGGGAACTACCACCCGCTCGTGGTCGGCCCCAAGAACCGCTACTGGACCCCACTTGCGCAGATACCTTCTGAGATGAAATGGGCGGTGGTGCTGGCGGAGGATGCCTCCTTCTACAAGCATGAAGGCATCGACGTGAAGGCGATCAAGGAGGCGATCAAGTACGACCTCGAAAAGAAGAGCTTCGCCCGCGGCGCCTCCACGATCACGCAGCAGGTGGCCAAGAACCTCTTCCTCTCGCGCGAGAAGACCCTGACCCGCAAGGCGAAGGAGCTCTACCTGGCCAAAAGGATGGAGCAGGAGATCACCAAGGGGAGGATCATGGAGCTCTACCTGAACGTGATCGAGTTGGGTCCCATGGTGCACGGCATCGGGCACGGCGCGCGCTACTACTTCGGCAAGTCGCCTGCCAGTCTAACACCCCGCGAGTGCGCTTTCCTGGCCGCCATGCTCCCGGGCCCGCGCGTCGCCTACAACCCGTACAAGAACCTGAACAAGGTACTGAAGAGGTCCAACATGATCCTGGGGCTCTTGGCCAAGAAGGGGGTGCTAAGCGACGCCGAGTACCGCAGCGCGCTGGCGCAGGCTCCCAATGTCGGACGGATGCAGGCTAAGGTTGACCTGAGCATCAAGCAGGTCGAGGTGATGGCTAACCACACCAGCGCCACCTTGCCGGAGACGCCGTTGTCCGAGGAAGAGATGAACGCTGAGGAGCCGCAGGCGCCAGCCGCGCCTGAAGGTGCCACCCAGGAGTCAGCACCCGCGCCTGAGCCTGCGCCGGGGGGCGGGGCCGCGCCTGCCAAAGAGCCGGCTCCCGGGATGGAAAAACAGTAAGCTGCAGCAGCCCCTTGTTTCCTGGCCTCCCCCCCCGCGGGGGAGGTTTGCGGGGGAATTTCCTTCTCCCTCCCCTACCCGCGCAATACCCCGATTTTCCCGCTCTGTGAGCCTTGCCTTAGAAATCTCCCTCTCAAGTTCCCATTAAACTTGCCGAAACAGAAGACGTGGACGATTAACCGGTTAAGACATGGGAGATGGAATGGAAACAACAATATCAGGGCGGGTCATGCTGGTCGACGACGACCCTTACGTGCTGGAGAGCGTCGCCATGCTCCTGTCCGTAAGCGGTTTCGAGGTGCACCCGTTTTCCAATGGAGCAGAGGCGCTCGAGCTGCTGCGTCAATCCCCCCCGGACGTTGTGCTTACCGACGTCAACATGCCGCAGATGTCCGGCATCGAACTCCTTGAGCATATCCACGACATAGATCGCGACATCCCGGTCATCCTGATGACCGCCTACGCCGAGCTTGAAATGGCGGTCTCCGCCATCAAGAAGGGGGCCTTCGACTTCATCATCAAGCCGTTCAAGACCCCCTACCTGATATATGCTGTGGAGAAGGGTATCAACTACCAGAGGCTGGTCCTGGTGGAGAAGAACTACAAGGCCGAACTGGAGCGGAAGGTACAGGACCGCACCCGCGAGCTGGGCGAGGCCCTGGTCCAGATGCGGAGCATGAGCCGGGAGACGATCGAGAGGCTGACCTCCGCGGCCGAGCTTAGGGACGAGGATACCGGAAAGCACATCGCCCGCATCGGTCTCTATGCCAAGAGGCTCGCCCAGGTGATGCAGATGCCGAAGGATTTCGTCGAGGCGATCGCCATGGCCTCGCCTATGCACGACGTCGGCAAGATCGGGATCCCCGACGCGATACTCCTGAAGGCCGGTCCGCTCACGGCCGAGGAATTCGGCATCATGAAGGGGCATACGGAGATCGGCGGCAGGATACTTGCCGGATCGAGCCACCTGGTGCTGCGGATGGCGGCCTCCATTGCCCTGACCCACCACGAGCGCTGGGACGGCAGCGGGTATCCGCACGGCCTGGCGGGGGACGAGACCCCGGTGGAGGGGCGCATCGTCATGCTGGTGGACCAGTACGACGCCCTCAGGAGCAAACGGGTCTACAAGCCCGCCTTCGATCATCAAAAGAGCGTGCACATCATCACCCACGGCGACGGCAGGACCATGCCGAAGCACTTCGACCCGAAGGTGCTGGAGGCGTTCCGGGCCGCGGCTTCCGATTTCGAGAGCATCTACGCGGCGCACAACGATTAGGCGGGGAAGCGGAAAGCACATGCCCAGGTTCAGCCTGAAAATAAAGATGGCCATGATCTTATTCCTGCTGATCAGCACGGTGAGCTCATCCGTCGCCGGACTGGGACTGCTGTTCTTCATCAAGGAATTCAAGGTCAGCATGGCCAGCCGGCAGTTCTCCGTGGTCAGCGCCATGGCGGGCGAACTGGACGACAAGATAGCGGCCGCGCAACGCGAACTGGTCGCCGTTGCCATGAGCATCCCGCAGTCCATGACCAACAACCCTGCCATGCTGCAGCAGTTCCTGGAGGCGCGCCTCGACCTGCATCAGGTATTCAGCGACGGTGCGGGCTTCTATTCCCCCGAAGGGATCATGCTCGCGTACGCCCCGGGGCAAAGCACCTTGATCGGACAGGACTTCTCCCAACGCGCATACCTGGTGAAGACGATGGCATCGGGGAAGCCCTACATCTCCGAGCCGTACCGCTCGCTGGGCGGGGGAGGGCACCCGTCGGTGATGTTCACCGCTCCCGTGCTGGGGAGCAACGGGCGGCCGATCGGGGTGCTGGGGGGAAAGGTCGATCTGATGGAGGAGAATTTCCTGAGCCGCGTGGCGCGCCTGAGCGTCGGCGACGGGGGCAATTTCTTCCTCTTCAACCAGCAAAGGCAGATGATCGTGCATCGGGACCGGGAGAGGCTGATCGCCCCACTCCCCGCAAAGGGGCAGCTCGAACTGGTGGACAGGGTGATAGCAGGGTACCAGGGGAGCGGCGAGATGGCGGGCCATGCCGGCACCGCCGCGATCTACTCCTTCAAGAGGCTGCATTCCACCGGTTGGATACTGGCGGCCGAACGCCCCCTTTCCGAGGCGTATGCGCCCATCGACCGGGCGCGCAGGCTGGTGGCCTGCTGTCTCGCCCTGCTGATGCCGCTGGCTTTGGTGGCGGTCTGGCTCTTCGTCGGGCACCTGACCGCGCCGCTGCTGCTCTTCGCCGGGCGGGTGCGGGAGATGGGGGAGGACAGCAGCAAGTACCTTCCGGTTCCGGTTCACACCAGCGATGAGATAGGCGAGCTGGCTAAGTCCTTCAACTCCATGATGCAGGAGCTGGTCAGCAAGAGGCGCTCGCTGGAAAGAGAGAAGGGGTTCGCCGTGCAGCTTTTGCAGCAGTCGGCGGTCCCCTGCTTCGTGATCGATGCGGACCACAGGGTGATCATCTGGAACAGCGCCTGCGAGGAACTGACCGGCCTCAGCGCACATTCGCAGCTGGGAGAGCAGGAGCCTTGGCGCGCCTTCTATGACGAGCCGCGCCGGGTGCTGGCCGACGTCGTGCTCGACGGCGCGCTGCACGAGATGGCTGACCTGTACGCGTGCTATGCGGACTCGGTGCTGATACCGGAAGGGTTGCGTGCCGAGGGGTGGTACCGGCTCAAGGGGAAGCAGAAATACCTCTGCTTCGAGGCGGCGCCGCTTAGGGACGGCGAGGGGCGGATCATAGCCGCCATCCAGACCCTGCAGGATGTCACGCTGAGGGCCAGCACCGAGGAGCAGTTGAGGGGGATGGTGGAGGCCATAGGAGAGAGCGAGGAGAGGTTCAGGCGCCTGGTGGAACTATCCCTGGACGGGATCGCCATCCTGGTGGAGCGCCGCTTCGTCTTCATCAACCCTGCGGGGTGCGAGATGCTGGGGTGCCATTCCCCCGAGGAACTGACAGGCCGGGAGATGCGCGAATTCATCCAGCGCGAGAGCGAGCAGCTCTTCCTGGAGCAGATGACCTACGCCGAGCAAAGCGGCGCGACCGCCCCCTGGATAGAGGAGCGGCTGTTGAGGAGCGACCGGACGGCGGTAGAGGTGGAGCTGGGCGTCGGCCCCTTCGTGTACCGTGGCGACCAAGCGCTGCAGGTGATCTTCCGGGACATCACGGAGAGAAAGCTGGCCAAGGCGAGGCTGGAGACCCTGGCCCATTACGACTCGCTCACCTCGCTCCCCAACCGGGTGCTCTTCTTCGACCGGCTGCGCCACGCGGTCGTGGAGGCCAAGCGCTACCAGCACCCGCTGGCCCTCATGTTCCTGGACCTGGATTGCTTCAAGCAGGTAAACGACCGGCTGGGGCATGCCGCGGGGGATGCCGTGCTGGTGGAGGCGGGGCACAGGCTTAGGGAGTGCGTGAGGGCGTGCGACATGGTGGCGCGCATGGGGGGGGACGAGTTCACCATCATCCTCTCCAAGATGGCGGAGCAGCACGACGCGGCACTGGTCGCGGAGAGGATCATAGAGTCTTTCGCCCTCCCCTTCCACGTGGAAGGGGAGAGCGCCACGGTAGGCGTGAGTATCGGCATCTGCATCTATCCCGCCTGCGACACCGATCTGGACGGGATGGTGCGTTACGCGGACTACGCGATGTACCGCGCCAAGCAGGACGGCAAGAACGTCTACCGTTTCTACAGCGCCGAGATGCGCAGGCAGCCCTAGAGTCTCAGGCTCTCGACCTGGGCCTCGTCCAGCGCGTTTACCGTCTCGAGCTCGGTCACGACCGAGTCGCGCTGCACGCTGAGGGTTGCCGCGGCTTTCGCCTCGGCCTTGGAGTAGCGCAGCAGTATCTGCCCGGCACGTTCCAAGAGGAGATCGTCGGTTACCCCCATCACCGCCGCGAGGGGGCTGGAGCCGTCCCTCCAGCGGAGCGTCGCCTCGCCCGCTTGAACCGAGCGCTCCAAAAGCTCGTTCTCCGCCTCGTTCCTGCCGACGATGACCTTGGTGCGATCGCCGATCCGGAAGTGCCGCCCCAGCTTTAGGAGCCGGAAGTCCCTGAGGTTCAGCTGGTCGCTGTGGTCGAAGACGTCGCGCACCTTTCCGACGAAGGAGAGCTCGGTAAGAAGGCACCCGCCGGCCGGGCAGGGGTAGTTTTTCACGTCGAGCTCCGCCGCGAGCTCGAACTGCTCCTTGCGGGAGCGCCCCTGGATGGCCAGGAGCTTGTCGCGGTCCACCCATCCCTCGAGCTCAGGGATGGTCGGGTTGAAGTGCTTCGCCGAGAGGGGGCGCAACAGGAGCCCCTCCAGACCGCTCTCCTTCTCGATGATGCGCAGGGTGTCGCGGCGCTGGCTCATCGGGCGCTGTCCCAGCACCTCGCCGGTGAAGACGAAATCTGCGCCGGACTCCAGCATGTATTCCTTGGCCTTCTTCAACAGGAAGATGCGGCAGTCGATGCAGGGGTTCATCCCCTTGCCGTGGCCGTGCTTGGGGTTCTTGATGATATCGAGGTAGTCGGCCCCCTTGTGCATCACCTTGATCGGGATCTTGAACTCCTCCGCCACCCGGACCGCTTCCGACTTGCAGCCGGCGTTCTTGCCGGTGCAGGTGCAAAATGGGGAGGTGAAGTTGAGAGCCTCGACGGTGATACCCTGGTCGAGGAGGACCTTCACCGCGAGCGTGGAATCGAGCCCGCCTGACAGAAGGGCTATCGCTTTTCTTTGCATAGAAACTCCTTGAGAACCAATTGCAACGGAAATTGACAATTGGCAGCATAAATCTGTTAGTAGTTCGTGGCAGTGACTGGCAACGCGGCTTGAGGCTAAGGGGAAGGGATTGCGTTGAGGTTCTGCGGAAATCCGCTCATTGTCAATGGTCTACCGCCAATTGTCAATGGATTTGTTGAGGCAGGATCTGGTTACAAAGGGTGACTGCCGGCCTGATTTCAGTCAGTAGCGCCACCGCCTAAAACCTGAGTCATTATCAATTGTCCATTGTCAATTGTCAATGGATCGGGTACATTTCCCAGGCACCGCCATCTGCAGCACCTGGAGGTAAAGCAATGAACGGGCTTGTTAAGGAAGGATCCATCGGTGAGATCCTTTTCAAATCGCAGATCATCACCGAGCATGAGCTGAGGGCGGCCCTCGAGGCGCAGAAGGTCTCGGGCTGCCGGGTAGGGGAGGCGCTGGTCCGGCTGGGGGTGGTAACCCAGGAGGACATCGACTGGGCGCTCGCGAACCAGCTGAACATCCCCTACGTCCGGCTCAAGAAGGAGAACATCGATCCGGCGGCGGTGGCCCGTGTCCCTGCGCAAATGGCCAGGCGCTACAGCCTGTGCCCCATCTTCCTCTCCGGCAACGAACTCTCGGTCGCCATGGCCGACCCGCTCAACAAGGAGGCGATAGAGGAACTCGCCAGGGCGACCGGCTGCCAGGTGAGCATCTCGGTGGGGCTGATACGCGAGATCCGGGAGATGCACGAACTCATGTACGGCCCGGACCAGAGCCTCCCCGAACTGGGATTCAGCTCCGGGATCTTTACCGCCAAGGTGCTGGGCGCGATCAACGCCGATCTCTCCGGCGGGATGCTATTGAACCACCTTCTTTTGCGCGTGGTGCAGCAGAAGCTCGCAAGCCTCGCGCTGCAGCCCCTGGGGGACCAGGTGCGCGTGGTGGCGCGCGGCGACGGCAACACCACGGAACTGGGGAAGCTCTCCGCGACCCACTACGCCAGGCTCACAGAGCGGGTGAGGAGGCTCGCGGGGCTTGGTGCCGCCGAGGGGGGGACATCCTCGGGGGTGCTGAACTTCCTCTGGCAGGGGAAGCGTATCCCGTTCCAGGCCATCCTGACCGCTGGCAACGGGGGGGAGTACGTGACGCTCAGGCTTCATGTCAGCCTCCCGCAACTCTCGGAGCTCGATGACCTGCGGCTTTCGCCGGAAAAGCGCGGCGAACTCCGGGCGCTGGCGGGGGAGAAGGAGGGATTGATCCTCTTCACCGGGCGCCAGCCGGAGGAGAGGGGGCGGCTCATCGACCTGTTTCTGGACTCCTGCGACAACTCGGACCGGACCGTGCTTCTGGTGGGGGAGCGGCTGGGGCGCGGCAGTCAGCGCTGGCCCCGCCTGCCTGTCGGGCGCTGCATAGCTGATGACACGGCTGCAGTGGTTTCGGCGGCCCTCGATCACGACCCGGACACCCTGGTGGTCGAGGACGTGACCGAGCTTTCCGGGTTCATAGCGGCCAGCAAGGCTGTCATGCGCGGTAAGCTGGTAGTGGCGGGGATGTCGCAGGGGAACAAGGGGGCGGTGCTGAAGCAGCTCCTTTACCTGTCCCAGAAGAACTTCCTGATACCCACCCACCTGAAGGGGGTGGTCTCCTGCAAGAGCGTGCTGCTGCTTTGTCAGGAATGCAAGAAACGCTATGCCCCAGCCGCAGAGGAATTGGCTGCCCTCAGGCTGACGGCCACCGCGCGCGACTACTTCCGGCCGGTCGGCTGCCCTGCATGTGACCAGACCGGCTACAGCGGCAAGAGGTACCTTTTGGACGTGATCCGCTTCGACCAGGGGCTTTTGGAAGCTTTCGAGATGACTCGCGACAGCGACGAGATCATCCGTCACCTGAAAGACAACGGCTACCGCGGCATCACTGAAGAGGGTGTGGAGCTCCTGGAGCGGGGAGAGATTTCCCCTGGAGAGTACGTCGCTTCAATAATACTGTGACGGAGAAGAGACATGGCAAGGATTGATGCGCTGTTCAAGCTGATGAGTGACGCAGGGGCTTCCGACCTGCACCTGTCCAGCGGGTCGCCACCCATATTCCGGCTGCGCGGCGAGATGGAGAAACAGAACTTCAAGACGCTGACGCACGAGGAGTTGAAGGCGATACTGTTCGAGATCCTGACGCAGAAACAGCGTGAGACCTTCGAGGAGAAGCACGACCTCGACTTCGCCTACTCGGTGCCGGGCCTGGCCCGTTTCCGCGGGAACCTGATGATGCAGCACAGGGGAATAGCGGCGGTCTTCCGGATCATCCCGAGCAAGATCCTCTCTGCGGACGATCTGGGACTTCCCGAAGGGATCCGCGCCCTCACCAGGCTCAGGAAGGGGATGGTGCTGGTCACCGGCCCTACCGGTAGCGGCAAGTCGACCACGCTTGCGGCCATGATCGACCTGATCAACTCAACGAGAAGGGAGCACATCCTTACCCTCGAGGACCCGCTGGAGTTCATCCACGAGAACAAGCTGTCGCTTTTCAACCAGCGTCAGATCGGCGAGCATTCGGACAGCTTCGCCAGCGCGCTGCGAGCGGCGCTCAGGGAAGATCCTGACGTGATCCTGGTCGGGGAGATGCGGGATCTGGAGACCATCGGCCTCGCCATGAGCGCCGCCGAGACGGGGCACCTGGTTTTCGGCACCCTGCACACCAGCTCCGCCGCCAAGACGGTGGACAGGATCATCGACGTGTTCCCTAAGGACGCCCAGGAGCAGGTGCGTGCCATACTCTCCGAGTCGCTGAGGGGGGTCGTATGTCAGCAGCTGTTGAAGACCGCGGACGGGAAGGGGAGGGCGGCCGCGCAGGAGATCATGGTCTGGAACCCCGCCATCGGGAACCTGATCCGCGAAGGGAAGACCTTCCAGATCCCCTCCATCATGCAGACCGGGAGGAAGGACGGGATGCAGCTCATGGACCAGCACATACTGGACCTTCTGAAGACCAAGAAGGTTTCGCCCGAGGAGGCGTACCGCTGCTGCCAGGACAAGAGGCAGTTCGAGCAGTACCTCCCCGCACCGGCGGAGAGTTGAAATTCGAGCCCCTCCCCGGAGGGGCTTTTTTGATTTGACAGATCTGTAAGATCGGATTGACCGGTCGGATGAAAGAGTGAGGCCTGCCATGAAGTTTCCCGTGTCGCCATTGATAGCCGATGTCCACCCGCCCCCCATCTCGGAGGTGAGGGGGTGGCTCACCGGAGCCCCCGAAGGACTGCCACTCATCGACCTTTGCCAGGCCATCCCGGACTACCCCCCTCCTGCAGAGCTCATTGATCACCTGACGCAGCTGATGCGGGACCCGCTCACCTCTCGCTACAGCATGGATGAAGGGCTGCCGGAGGTGCGCGAAGCGGTCTGCGCCGGTTACCGTGAACTATACGGCGCCTGCATCAACCCCGCACAGATCTGCCTCACCATCGGTGCCAGCCAAGCGCTGTGGCTCGCCATGGTGACGCTTTGTCGCGCCGGGGACGAGGTGATCGTGCAGTTGCCCGCCTATTTCGACCACCCGATGGCACTGGAGGTCCTCGGCATCCGCTGCGTCTACGCCCCTTTTGACGAGGAGAGCGGTGGGGTGCCGAATGTCGCCGCCATAGCCGAGCTCATCACGCCCAGGACCCAGGCCATTCTGCTGGTCACCCCCAGCAACCCCACCGGTGCCGTGATACCTCCGCAGCTGGTGCGTGAACTGCACCAACTGGCGGTACGCCGCAATATCGCCCTGGTCCTTGACGAGACCTACAACAGTTTCATCACCGGCGGCGTCCGCCCCCACGACCTCTTTGAGGACCCCGGCTGGGGCGATCACTTCGTCCATATCGCCTCCTTCGGAAAGACCTTTGCGCTTACCGGGTATCGCGCCGGGATGCTGGCGGCGTCAGAAGAGTTCATACAGCATGCGCTGAAGGCCCAGGACACTATGGCAGTCTGCCAGCCGCGCGTAACCCAGCACGCCGTGAAATACGGCTTCGAGCATCTGGGGGGATGGGTGGCGCAAAACCGGGTAATGATGGAGCGCCGGCACGAGGTGTTCAGGGCCGAGTTCGAGAAGGGGGGCAACCCTTTCCGCCTTGTGGCAAGCGGCCCCTTTTTCGGGTGGGTGCGGCATCCGCTGGTAGGAGGGACCGGGAGGGAGGTGGCCAGGCAGCTTGTAGAGGAGTCGGGGATCCTGCTTTTGCCGGGCGAGGTTTTCGGGCCCGGACTGGAGGGGTACCTTAGGCTTGCCTTCGGCAATATCCGGGAAGAGACCATCCCTGAGGCGGTGGCCAGGTTCAGGGATGTTAAGGTTTAAATCCGAGACCTTATGCATCTCGGATTTTCCCATCAGTCTGCCCGGATCCGACCGTTGGCCAGGAGAAGATCTGGAAGATTAATATGAACCATGCGGTTTCTCAGATTTTATCGGCGGCCAACGGTTTTGGTTTTATCAGATGACTTCCTGCAGAAAGTCGATAATCCCGTCGTTCACCTCTTCGGCGTGGGTCCAGTTCAGACCGTGTGGCGCTCCGGCCACCACGATGAGCCTGCTCCCCTCCACCGCCTCATGGGTCCGGCTCCCGGTTGCAGCGAAGGGGAGGATGCGGTCGTCGTCACCATGCATCACCAAGGTGGGGATCCGGATGCGTACCAGGTCGTCGCGAAAATCCGTCAGCCATGCCTTCACGCACTCCATGGTTCCCAGCGGCGAGGCCCCTGCCGCGATGTACCAGCTCATACGCACCGCCTCTTCGCTCACCTTCTTCCCGCCGAAGGCATGCACGTTGTAGAAGTTCGACAAGAAGCTCGTGAGAAATGCAGGCCTGTCTGTACTGATCGCGTGGCGGATGCCCTCGAAGATATTGCCGTCCAGCCCCGCCGGGTTTGCCGGGGTCTTCAACAGGAAAGGGGTAACCGCCGCCATGAACACCGCTTTTTGCACCCTCTCCGTACCGTAACGCCCCAGGTAGCGCGCCACCTCGCCTCCCCCCATGGAAAAACCGACCAGCGCCGATTTGCGCAGGTCGAGCCTGGTCATGACCGCATGCAGGTCGTCCGCCAAAGTGTCGTAGTCGTAGCCGCTGGCGGGCCTGCTCGACTGACCGAAGCCGCGACGGTCGTAAGTGATCACTCGATACCCGGCTCGCAGCAGCGCCGGTACCTGCCTTTCCCAAGACCTGCTGCTAAGTGGCCAGCCGTGGATCAGTACCACCGGCTGCCCCTCGCCATAATCTTCGTAATAAAGATCGATGTCGCAGGAATTTTCCTTCCCGACAGTGATGTAATTCATCTTTAGTCTCCCTGTGCGTCCTTCTGTTTTTTGCTCCCGTCGCGATCCAGGGGAGCGTCAAAACGGCTGAATGAAAGGGTGATTTTGTGCAAGTAGATCAGATACAACATTTTGGCGTCAAGTCAACGAGGCCGGTCGCTAGCAAAGCGGCGAGGAGGAGGTATCGGTGCAAGGCGAAGGCGCCAGCGGATTTCGTGGGCATCCAGTTAGGCGAAATGCCAAACTTGTTCATGTGAATGCCCCTATGGTAAGGTCAAATTAGAGGTAATATAGCGAGGAGGTTCATTATGACAGAACTAATTCTCATAATTCTGGCGATCATAGCCATTATCCTCACCGTATGGCTGGTGCTGATTCCTGCCGGGGTAGTAGCTGGTTCTATTAAGGCGTTTCGCCATGGCGGCTGGAGGCGTCAGAAACCCCGCTAGTGGTGAAGGTTGTGAGTGGTTGGATCGAGCCAAACGAAAACAAGGCCCTGGGCGATTGCTGAGGGCCTTGTTCTGTGCAGGGGTGCCGCGTCAGATGGGGGAATCCCAACCATGCCACGGGGGAGGTGGAGTAGGTTTTGTTAAGAACAGACACTCCCACTTGTATGACCTTTCCAAGCACTTTCTTACCAAGAAAGATATACGCAGCGATATAGGAAAGGGTGCATTTTGAAAAGACGTAACAGATCAAAGGGCGCGATATCTGCGCAGGACGTACCGGTGCTTTAATGACGAAAAAAGGCGCGGCTTTCGCCGCGCCTCAAGGTTAGCAGTCGCCTTATCTAGTTATGCTTTCTGCCTCCTTTTCAGGAGAGCAAGACCGGCCAGTCCACCAGCCAGCAGCAGTATGGTGGAAGGCTCGGGGATAGGGGCGGAATCCATTATCAGCCGCCCGATAGCAAAATCGCTTTGCCCAAATATAGCGAGCCATTCAACATCCCCACCTGTGAAGCCGAAAGCCAATGCGCCGCCATCACCATTTACCATTTGGGTCAAAGCCGAACCGTCCTGTAATCCCAAAGTAAAGAAGAGGGTGGCAAAAGGATTGGGTTCCAGTTCAAAGCCAAAGTCCTTGACCGTGTCAGGTGCAAAGGACATGGTTATGCTGGTTACGCCGGAACCGGTGTAAAGCACATCCAATCCTGTAGGGTCGCCGTAGGTACTGGACCAGGTCGTCCAACTGGATCCCACCACGCGGTGCTGCATGGGGCTGGAAAAGGTGATGATACCACCGAACGGATCGATAAGGGACGAAACCGACGAGACCCCAGGAATGGATACACCTACCCCTCCAGCCGCAATCACATCATTCAGATCGTTTGTCATCGTAGTTGCGTTAGCAAGTCCAACCGTACAGATCAACATGAGTCCTGCTGCCAACAAAGAGATCGTCTTTTTCATTGCATCCTCCCCACTCTTTATTTGAGACCTTTACCGTAACCTGCAACGGCTGCGCCAAGGGGGTATTGAAAAAAAACTTCAGCTAGTTGTTGATAAGTTCAGGCACGTACAGCTGGAAATATGTAAAACTTGCCGACAAATCGTTAAATTTTCCGACATGATACGGGCGATACAAGTTTTGATGATGGCAACCGCATTGGGGGAGACCTTCTCGAAGGTGTAGCGAGGGAGTCCAGTGGAGATCTCTGTACTACCGTATCTGCATTGCATCTGCTAAGGATTAAGATGCCGATATGGCGTGCATTTAATCTTGCGTTTAAAAAATGGTTACAGTAACTTCCCTTGCCAGTCCGCTCTTTTCTGGCGATTTGATTCGCTTCTGGCTCGAGCTCCTGCTTGGCAAAAAGGAGCCGGACATCTAGAGATACCAAATAAGGCAGGGAGACGATCCTATGAAGCTGGAAACACGGCACTGGGCCCAGTATTTAATCATAGCGCTGGTCGGCATCATGGCGTACTCCAACACCTTCTGCGTCCCGTTCATTTTCGATGATAAAACCTCTATTGTTGAAAATCCTGCAATCACTGATCTGAGCAGGTTCCTCTCCGGTGAAGGGGTTGCTTACAATGCAAGAAGGTTCGTAGGCTACCTCAGCTTTGCCCTCAATTACAGTATCGGCGGGTTGGACGTCACCGGCTACCACGTGGTTAACTTAGGAATCCACATCTTCAGTGCCTGCCTGGTGGCCTTGCTGCTGCGATTGACGCTACAGACGCCACTGTTTCAAAAGCCGCACATAACCTCTGGCAAGGTCTGCCTCAACTCGCTTGGGCTGTTGCCGCTTCTCGCTGCGCTGCTCTTTGTCGCACACCCGATCCAGACGCAGGCGGTTACCTACATCGTGCAGCGGTTGGCCTCCCTGGCTTCCATGTTTTACCTGCTTTCTCTGGTCCTCTACCTGAAGGCGAGGCTGGTCACGGTGCT
>Ga0209317_1000800_pt1 | contig 33793 bp, 31 predicted proteins | sample RifGroB2_FD_183994 | JGI IMG/M metagenome (GOLD analysis project Ga0209317, IMG submission 183994) | Soil microbial communities from Rifle, Colorado, USA - Groundwater B2 (SPAdes) (version 2) | ecosystem: Environmental > Terrestrial > Soil > Unclassified | place: Rifle, Colorado | collected...
CGCATCCGGATTCGCGCTGCAGATGTCCTTTAGCGCCTCTTTCACGTCGAAATCGACCCGCCCAAACCCCGTTGCCTTCACGCGAACCCCCCGCTCGACCAGGGAGAGCAGTCTTCTGAAGCCGCTCTTCGAAAGCCCCAGGTGGTCGATACTGACGGCAGGAAGCGCGACCAGTGCCGCCTCCAGGTTAGCCAATTCGCCGGAGTCCACGTAGAGCTCCACGTGCCAACGGGCCAGTTCATAAACCCTTCTCGCCATCTCATCCAGGTGTTCCACCCGTTCCGAACCGCCCCGCTTGATGTTGAAGCGGACGGCGCGTACGCCGAGCGCGTCCAGCCTCAGCACTTCATCATCGCTTACCGTTGCAGGGAGTTGGGTGACGCCGACAAATCGGGGGCCGAGCGTGGACAGGGCATCGACCAGGTAGGCCTGGTCCATGCCCTGGAACGAGCCCGATACGATGGCGCCCCCTGCCAGGGGGATGTTTTTGGTGCGCTGCAGGTATTGGCCGCAGGTGAAATCGTCCGGCAGATACCCCTGGTTGGGTACCAGCGGGAAGCGCCTGTCGATGATGTGGAAGTGGCTGTCGAAGACGGGGATGCCCACTGTCGATGGGGTCTTTTTACGGACCATGTAAATCACCTCCCGCGGCCCCTCTCAGGCAGGAGTCGCTTGACTGGGACCTTCGGCCGGCTAGTTGGGCCCGATATGCAGGCTCCCCTTGGCGATGAAGATCTCGCGCAGAAAACTGATCAGTCCTATCACCATCAGCAGCATCGCCAGGATGAAGAGCATGGCTATCGGCAGGGACATGTCGTAGAGCAGGTAATCGCCCAGAAACAGCATCGCGATCACCGTGCAGACCAGCAGGGCGGTCGCCGTGCACAAGAAGATGGCCTGCCCGATCAGGTCTGCCCGGCGCGAAAGGGTGGCCAGGGACGCGTGCAGCTTCGGGATCGCCTCTGGAGAGGCCCCCTCCAGCTTTGCCTCATAAAAACGGGCCCTGTCGATGATGCGCGCCAGCCTGTTGGTCATTACGCTCAGCATGGTGCCTATCGCGGTGAGGAGGAAAACCGGCGCTACCGAGAGCTGGATGACGTGAGCCATGGTGCCTATGGTTTGGGAATCGCGCAGCATTTACATGTTCTCCTTGTCTTGCAAGCTCAGTTTTCGAACCTTTGCTCTACCTCTGACCGGAAACGGTCCAGGTCGATACCCTTCAGCCTGATAAGGTCGTTCATGACCGGGTCCAGCATCGAACTGGCGAGGTTGATCTCTGCTCGTTTACCCTTTATTTCCCCAAGCGCCTTCTCCCGTCCCGCCTGGGTCAACAGGAGGTCTGAGCGTTCGTTGTAGAAGCGGTGTATCAGGAAGTTCCTGGCCCTTTGGGCCTTGCGCAGCGCGTGCACGGACTCATCGGTAAATCCCACCTTCGTCTTGATTTCCTCCATCAGGCGCCCCATCGTCTGGCTGCCGAGGGCTTCCATAGATCCTCGGAATTTGTGGTCTGACAGAGTCCCGCCGCTGAGCTCTATCAGGAGGGTGACTATGAAGGAGATGTAGAGTTCCAGTCGTTGGCAGTCCTGTACGGCCGCACCCATCTCCAGGTAAATCGGGTTGAGCGGCGTGGTATCGATCCTGACTCCCTGCATGTCATGTCACCTTTGCTAGATTTTTCCACAGTGCATACCACAAATCAGGGGCGCCATAAACAGGTAATTGCACAAGGGAGCAGCGCCTATGTGTCTTTCCGTGGTTTTTTTATGTGCGGGAGGAGGAAACTCTGCTATAATCACTCGGTTTTCATTAATCTTGACACCCCCTTCTTGTTAGGGGGATGCATATAAAGAAGAAGTTCGGCGGCTTTATCCGTCGAGAACAATAATAGGCGTGAGGCGTGCCGGAGTCGTGTTGCGGCCAGGCACAGCAGCCCCTAAACGAAAGGGAATAGAGTTTTTATGTCAAAAAAGATGCTGATTAATGCGCTTCACGCAGAGGAAGCGCGAGTGGCGATCGTCGAGGACGGACGCTTGGTGGATCTGGATGTGGAGATTGCCGGTAACGAGCAGATCCGCGGCAACATCTACAAGGGAGTGGTGGTAAGGGTGGAGCCGGGGCTGCAGGCGGCCTTCGTGGACATCGGTCTGAAGAAACTCGGTTTCCTCCAGATGGGTGAGCTGCACCCGGAGAACTGGAAGTGGCGCGACGACGTGCCCGAGGACCAGAGGAACCGGCGCCCGCGCATCCAGGAGGTGTTGAGAAGAGGGCAGGAACTGATCCTCCAGGTCGAGAAGGGGGAGCGAGACAACAAGGGTTCGGCGCTCACTACCTACGTATCCCTTCCCGGCCGCTACATGGTGCTCATGCCCGGGAGCGATTCCGCAGGTATTTCCAGGAAAGTGGAGAGCGATGGGGAACGCAAGAAGCTGAAGGAAATCATCTCCGAGATGACCATTCCCGAGGGTTACGGCTACATCATCAGGACCGAGGCGATGGGGAGGACCCGCGAGGAACTCCAGAAGGACCTCGATTCCCTGATCGGCCTGTACGAAGGCATCCGCCAGCAGGGGACGGCGATGAAGGGGGCGGGTCTCATCTACCAGGAATCCGCGCTCATCATCAGGACCATCCGCGACTATTTCTCCGCTGACATCGACGAGGTGCTGGTGGACAGCAAGGATGTCTACCAGGACGTGCGCGACTGCCTGAAGGAGATCGATCCGGCCTTCGAGAAGCTGGTCAAGATGCACCAGGAGAAGCGCCCCATTTTTTCCCGCTACCAGCTGGAAGAGCAGATCGACCTGATCTACGAGAAGAAGGTGCCGCTGAAATCGGGGGGGTCCATCTTCATCGAGCCGACCGAGGCCCTGGTCTCCATAGACGTGAACTCCGGCAAGTCGACCGGCGAGAAGGGGGTCGAGGACACGGCTTTCAAGACCAACATGGAGGCCGCCGAGGAGGCCGCGAGGCAGCTTAGGCTGCGCGACCTTGGCGGGCTCATCGTCATCGACTTCATCGACATGAGGGACAGAAAGCACAACTCCGAGGTCGAAAAGACGCTGAAGAGCGCGCTCAAGGCGGACAAGGCGCGGGTGAACGTCTCGCGCATCTCGGAGTTCGGACTCCTGGAGATGTCGCGGCAGCGCATCCGCCAGACGCTTAACCAGGCCAGCACGCTCGAGTGCCCGCACTGTGACGGCAGGGGAAAGGTGAAGTCCGTGGAGGCGATGGCGCTTTCGTTCCTGAGGAAGGTGCATGCGGCCGCTGCAAAGGGGACCATAGGCGAGGTGGTGGGGAGCCTCCCGCTCGAGGTCGCCTACTACCTGTTGAACCGCAAGAGGCACGAGCTCTCGCAGATCGAGAGCGACTACGACATAGAAGTGACGGTGAAGGGAAAGCCTTCCTACCTGTTGAATCAGATGGAGCTGGAGCTGGTAAAGAGGGAGAAACTGCCACACGAGGAACTGCCGCAGGAAAAACCGGGATACGCGCGCCCGCTGGCCAAGGAGGATGCCGCCGTCCTGGAAGTGCCCGCCGCCGAGGCGCGCAAGAAAAAGAAGAAGGGGAAGAAGCCGCAGGAAGCGGAGGCCGCCGCGCCCCACGCCGAGCCCTTTCCCGTCGCCCTGGTGGAGGAGCCTTCCGGCGCCGAGCACGTGGTCACCGTGGAGACGGAGCCGGAAGAGCACAAGAAGAAGCGCCGCCGCAAGCGCAAGCGTGGCAAGGGCGCCGCGGCAGAGGGGGGCGCCGAGGCTGGGGCAGCCTATCCTGCTGAAGCGGTAATAGAGCTTCCCGGCGAAGAGATGTCGGGCTCCGAGCAGGCGGCTGAGCCGGCCGGGGAGCAGGCCTCCCACGAGGCGGGCGAAGAGGTGAAGAAGAAGCGCCGGCGCAAGAGACGGCGCGGCAAAGGGGCGGCCGAGGCGCAACTGCACGAGGCCGGATCGGAACTGCATTTGGAGACGGAGGCTGCAGAGGCCGCCACCCCGGTCCAGGAGGTGACGCCGGTCATCACTGCGACCGCCGTTTCCGCCGAACCCGCGGCTGCGAAAAAGAAGCGCTCCAGAAGAAGCGGCAAAGCTACGCGTGCGGAGCAGCCCGCTGCCGACGCCGCGGCAGAGCCTTCGGCAGGGGCGATCACGGTCCCCGCGGAAGTGGTCGCGCCGGCCGAGCAGGGGGAGGCCCCCAGGGGCGCCGCCAAAACCCGCCCCCCCCGCAAACCCAAGGGCGCCAAGGCTGACGAAGCGGCCCCAGGTGAAGATCTCGGGACGGTGGTCGCCGGCATCGCCATGGAGGTCCGTGGAGAAGAGGGCGCCGCTCCCGGCCTTGCTGCCGCCGAGCCGGCAAGGGGTAAAGCGGCCAGGGGCCCCAGGGCCAAAGCGGCCAAGCCCGAAAGGGGCGCAGAAGCTGCCGAACCGGCGGAAATCCCCAAGGGTGAGGAGGCTGCCCCGCCTGCGAAGGTGGCCGGTGCGCCGAAGGGCGGCAAGGCCCCCAAGGCACCGAAGGTGGAGAAGGAAGCACGCGCTACTGCCGCTGCAGCTGAACCGGCGGCGGCCGAAGCAGGAGCCAAACCCCAGGCAAAGCGCGCCCCGCGGAAGAAGCCGCCGGTAGCGGCAGAGGCAACGCCGGAGCCTTCGCCGGCTGCACCGGCCGAGGGTACCCAGGAAAAGCCGAAAAAGCCGCGCGCCCCGCGCAAAAAGAAAGAAGAGACGCCAGCCGGATAGGCAAGGGATAGCGATGAAGACACTCCTTGCTGCGGCGGCTGTTTTCGTCTGCTGCACTCCTGCTGCCGCTGCAACCCTGGAAGAGCTGGCGCCCTGCGTCTCCACCCAGTATTTCACCTGGCGCGAGCATGCCGGCGGCAGACGACTCCTCAAGGAGAGGGGGGCGCTCTTTTCACTGGGGGCAGTCCTTGGGGGGGTGACCGAATCCTCCGTCACCTTTAGGGGAAAGGGGGAGCTTTTCGGCGGCGAGGTCGGCTATGACGGGGAAACCCAGGCACCGCAATCGCTCCCCATACATACCCGGGTCGGCTATTTCGGTAGCAGGGAAGAGCTTGATCTGGGGTACCGGATCGGTTCGGCGTCTTTGCGGCTGGAACCGTTTGGGGGGATCGGCCACAGGTGGTGGCTCCGGGCGCTGCAGGATACCAGTTCTGCCGAAGGACCGGTTTCAGGGTACACCGAATGGTGGCAGACCGTGTACGGCAGGATTGGGGGCAGAGGGAAGTTCGAGCTGCCCCGCGAGGTCGGGATCGTCGTCGAAGCGGGCGCCAAGTACCCCTTTTACACCGGAAACAGCGTCGACTTCGCCGGCTCCGGGGTGACCACTTTCCGCCCGGGCGCGAGGTGGAGCGGGTTCGCCGAGGCAGGGGTCGCCTACGGAAACGTCAAGCTGACCCTGCTCTACGAGGGGTTCCGGTTCTCGCAGTCACCTCAGAAGCTGGTGCAGACCACAGATCCCCTGACCGGTGCAACCGTGCAAAACTACTACTTCCAGCCGGAATCATCCTCCGACATCTTCGGCGTGAGCCTTGGCTGGTCCTTCAGATAACACAGTCCCGAGCGGTTTCTCACATGGAGCAGTTGTTCTACATAGCGCTTTTAGGAGCTCTGGGCTGCCTGTGCCGCTACCTCCTCTCCGGTGCCGTCTACCGGATATTCGGCACCGGATTTCCCTACGGCACGCTGGCCGTCAACCTGGTCGGCGCATTCCTGATCGGCGTCGTCATGGAATTTTCCATCAGGAGCGCCCTCATCCCCCCCGCCCTGCGCATCGCCATCACCATCGGATTCCTGGGGGGGCTCACCACCTTTTCCACCTTCAGTTTCGAGACCTTCCGCCTCATCGAAGAAGGCGCTTTGCTGATTGCCTTTACCAACATCCTGGTCAGCGTTGTAGCCTGTCTTGCCTGCACCTGGATCGGGATCGCAGTAGCGAGAGCGTTGTAGCGTGACGCCGCGAGTTTCATTTCCGGATCGAAAAGCACAGGAATAGACACATCCAAATAAGTAGGGAGACAGCCAATGAACAGCAGGAACATGAGTCTGGAGGACGACAGGAAAGGTATGCTCGGCGAGCAGGTGCTGCTCAGGATCTTCATCGGGGAGAGGGACAAGTACAAGCACATCCCCCTTTACGAGGCGCTGGTGGAGCTCTTCCGCAAAGAGGGGTTCGCGGGGGCCACAGTGCTTCGGGGCGTCGCAGGCTTCGGCGCACACAGCATGTACCACACGGACCGGCTGTTGCGCCTTTCGACCGACCTCCCCATGGTTCTCGAGGTGGTGGATCACAGGGCCCGGGTCGAGGCGGTGCTTCCGACGGTTGAGGAGATGATGGACGGCGGCATGATCACCATGGAGCCGGTCTACGTCTGGCGTTACGCCAAAAAACGCGAGGCTTGAAACCAAACCTTCATCTGCTAGACTCTGTCTATTCATGAAAAGGAGCCGATGATGGGTATTTTGGACACTCTGAGCCCGCTCTGGATAGAGAACCAGTACGAGGTATGGAAGAAGGAGCCGGAACAGCTATCCGAAGCATGGCGCGCCTTCTTCACCGGATTCGAACTGGGAACAGCCCAGCAACCCCCGGCAGCCGCAACGCCGGGCAGTGAGGAGGCTCTCAGACAGTCCGCAGTCCAGTCTCTCATCTACCGCTACCGCGATATCGGCCACCTGCTCGCCTGCACGGACCCCCTGTCGCCCTGCCAGATCGAACACCCGCTGCTGTCCCTTTCCGCCTTCGGTCTGGACCTGTCGGACCTTAATAAAACCTTCCATACCAAGCGATTCATGAGAAAAAGCGCCACCTTGAAGGAGATTCTGCAGGTGCTGCGCAGTACCTATTGCGGCTCCGTCGGGGTGGAATTCATGCACCTGCAGGACCCGGACGAGCGACAGTGGCTCATCGACCGGATGGAGCCGGTCGGCAACAGGGGGGTCCTAAGCGGCGAGCAGCGGCTGTCGCTTCTGAAAAAGCTCAAGGAAGCCGCGCTCTTCGAGCGTGAACTGCACAAGAAATTTCCCGGGCAGACCCGCTTTTCACTGGAGGGGGGGGACGCGCTGATCCCGTTGCTGGACGCTGCCGTTACCAAGGCCGCGCAGCTTGGGGTGACCGACATAGTGTTCGGGATGCCGCACCGTGGGCGCCTGAACGTGCTTGCCAACATCTTCGGGATGCCCTACGAGAACCTTTTCGCGGAGTTCGCCGACAATGCGGAGTACGGTGTGGTTGGCGAGGGAGACGTGAAGTACCACAAGGGGTTCTCGGTCGACCTCTTTCTGCCGGAAAACCGCTCCATTCATCTCACCCTCACCTCGAACCCGAGCCACCTCGAAGCGATAGACCCGGTGGTGCAGGGGAAGTGCCGCGCGCGCCAGGATCGGATGGGGGAAGCCGCCGAGGCGAAGGTGCTGCCGCTTCTGATCCACGGTGATGCCGCTTTCGCGGGACAGGGGGTGGTGGCGGAAACCCTGAACCTTTCCCAACTGGCGGGGTACCGCACCGGCGGGACGCTGCACATCGTGGTGAACAACCAGATCGGCTTCACCACCGGGGCCGAAGACGCCAGGTCGACCCATTACGCCACCGACGTGGCGAAGATGGTGCAGGCGCCGGTCTTCCACGTCTACGGCGACGACCCTGAGGCGGTGATTCACGTCACGCAGCTCGCAGTGAGCTACCGGGACCGCTACCGGAAAGACGTGGTGGTCGAGGTGATCTGCTACAGAAGGCACGGGCACAACGAGGGGGACGAGCCTTATTTCACCCAGCCGCTCATGTACGAGCAGATCAAGCTGCGTCCCCAGCTGCACGCCCTTTACGAGATGGAACTGCTGGCCGATGGGGTCGACGAGGATGAACTGAAGGGGATCGAGAGCGAGGTCACCGGGCGTCTTTCCCAGGCAGGAGAGCGAAGCGCCGCGCCCATCGAGTCCGCCTTCCTGGCCAGGTGGAGCGGCATGAAACCCGGCGTGACCAGGGAGCCGGTGGCGACCGCGGTAGCCGCCACTTCCCTCCTGGAGCTCTCCGAAAAGCTGAGCCTCGTCCCCGACGGCTTTACGGCCCACCCGAAGATCGCGGCAATCCTGCAGAAAAGGCGCGAATCGGTCTTGAAGGGGGGGGCGCTCGACTGGGGAAACGTCGAGACCCTCACCTATGCCACCCTCCTCTCCCAGGGGGTGCCGGTCCGTCTTTCCGGGCAGGACGTGCGGCGCGGCACCTTCAGCCACCGGCACGCGGTCCTCTTCGACCAGCAAAACGGCGCCAGTTTTTTCCCCTTGGCCGGCGTCGCCTCCGAAGGGGCGCGTTTCAGCGCCTACGACAGCATGCTCGCCGAGTTCTCCGTGCTCGGGTTCGATTACGGCTATTCGCTGGAGGCGCCGGAGGCGCTCACCATCTGGGAAGCCCAGTACGGCGATTTCGCCAACGGCGCGCAGGTCGTCATCGACCAGTTCATAGTGAGCGGAGAGGCGAAGTGGGGGCGCTCAAGCGGTCTGGTGCTGATGCTTCCGCACGGCTACGAGGGGCAGGGGGCGGAGCATTCCAGCGCGCGCATCGAGCGCTTCCTCGAACTTGCCGCCGCCGGCAACATGCAGGTCGTCTACCCGACCACCCCCGCCCAGCTCTTCCACGTGCTGAGAAGGCAGATGCTGCAGGGTTTCCGCAAGCCCCTGGTGCTGTTCACTCCCAAGAGCCTGCTGCGGCACCCGGAGTGCGTATCCAAGCTGGAGGATCTCAGCTCCGGCGGGTTCCGCGAGGTGATCGCCGAGCCCCCTGCCGGCGGGGAGGCGCAGCAGGTGCTGATCTGCAGCGGGAAAATCTATTACGATCTGCTGGCGAGGATAGCCAAGGACCAGGTGCAGGGGCGCGCGCTGGTGCGGATCGAGCAGCTCTATCCGCTCCCGACGGACCTACTCAAGGATGAACTCGGCAGGTACCCCGCCGGAGTGCATTACACCTGGGTGCAGGAAGAGCCGCGCAACATGGGCGCCTGGCGCTTCATCCACGAGCCGCTCACCGAAATTCTGGGCATGGTGCCGCGCTACGTGGGGCGTCCTGATGCCGCGGCCCCTGCTTCAGGCTCCCACAGGCTTGACCGGATCGAGCAGCAGCGGATCGTCGACGAGGCCCTGAAAGATTGAACCTGTTCCCGAAGCATCGTGTCAGGGCCTCCTCCCTGCGGCGAAGGATTTGTGACAGCAAGCATTGGCAAGAAAAAAGCTTCAAGATCGAACATCGAACGTGGAACGGCCTCTCAGGCGGGAGTAAGCAATGGATATCAAGGTGCCGGCGGTTGGCGAGTCAGTCTACGAGGCGGTCATCGCCAGGTGGCTCAAGAAAAGCGGCGATGTCGTGGCGAAGGATGAGGCTCTTTGCGAGATAGAAACGGACAAGGTCACCCTCGAGGTGGCCGCTGAGGCCGACGGCGTCCTCACCGTCCTCACCGCTGAGGGAGAGACGGTAAAGATCGGTGCGGTGATAGCCACCCTGGACGCCAGGGGAGCTGAGGCGCCCGCAGCCAGTGCAGCCAAGGTGGTCCCGAAGAAAGGGGAGACCCCGCCGATTTCACCTTCCGGCCGGAAGTTGGCCAGGGAACTCGGTGTGGAGCCCCAGGAGGTGAAAGGGACCGGGCGTAACGGGAGGGTGACCAGGGAAGACCTGCTGAAGATGGAGGTTGCACGCCCCGCCCCTGCCGAGGCCGCCAAACCAGCGGCACCGCCATCCCCGCCCCCGCAAGCCCCCCCCGCAGCCGCCGCCCAGCCGGCGCCCCCTCCGGTGGAAAGCGGCGGGCGGATCGTCCGCAAGCCGATGTCCCAGATCAGGAAGCGGATCGCGCAGCGGCTGGTCTCCGTGCGGCAGCAGACGGCCATGCTCACCACCTTCAACGAAGCGGACATGAGCCAGGTGCTGCTTTTGCGCAAGAAGCATGGCGAATTCTTCCAAAAGCGCCACAACGTGAAGCTGGGATTCATGTCCCTGTTCGTGCGCGCCTGCTGCCAGGCACTCTCCGAGTACCCGGAGGTGAACGCGAGCATCGAAGGGGACGACATCGTCTACCACAACTTCTGTGACATAGGTATAGCGGTGGGGAGCGACAAGGGGCTGGTGGTGCCGGTGCTACGGGGTGCCGAGTCGCTGACGCTGGCCCGGATCGAGCAGCAGATCAACGAGTTCGCGGAAAAGGTGCGCAGCAACAGGATCGCCATCTCCGACCTCGAGGGTGGGACCTTCACCATCTCCAACGGCGGGGTCTACGGTTCCATGCTCTCCACGCCGATCATAAACCCGCCGCAAAGCGCCGTCCTCGGTATGCATGCCATCCAGGAGCGCGCCGTAGTGATCAACTCGGAGATCGTCATCCGTCCCATGATGTACCTGGCGCTCTCATATGACCACAGGATCGTGGACGGCAAGGGGGCGGTGGGTTTTCTGAAGCGGGTGAAAGAGTACATCGAGGAGCCGGAGGAGATGCTTCTTGAGGCCTGAGTTTTCTCCCCCTCCGGCAAGGGGAAGGGGGGATCATCGGGAGGCTGTCAATCGAGTGGTGAGCCATAAAGTCTTTGCAGGGGGAAATGATGTCCGAAGAGGTTTTCGATCTGGTCGTGATAGGCGCGGGGCCCGGAGGCTATGTCGCCGCCATAAGGGGGGCGCAACTGGGCATGAGCGTGGCCGTGGTGGAGAAGCGCGAAACGCTGGGGGGCGTCTGCCTGAACGAGGGGTGCATTCCCAGCAAGGCGCTCCTTGATTCGAGCGAACTCTTTCACCTGGCCCGGCATCGCTTCGCCGGGCACGGCATAGAGGTGGCGCCCCCGACGCTGAACCTGGGCCGGATGATGGCGCGCAAGGAGGACGTGGTAAAGAAGCTTACCGACGGCATAGCCTACCTGTTCAAGAAGAACAAGGTCCGCAGCGTCGCCGGGACAGGGAGGCTGCTTGGCGCGGAGAACGGGGTGCACAAGGTAGAGGTGCAGGGAGGTGAAACCCCGCAGGTGATCATGGGGCAAAAGGTGCTGATCGCCACCGGCAGCGACGCCGTGCAGCTCCCCTCGCTCCCCTTTGACGGCGCCTCCGTGGTAACTGCCCGCGAGGCGTTGAGCTTCACCGAGGTGCCGGAGCATCTCCTCGTGATCGGGGGTGGGTACATCGGCCTCGAGCTCGGCTCGGTCTGGCTCAGGCTCGGCGCGCAGGTGACCGTGGTGGAGATGCTGCCTCGCCTCATTGCCGGCAGTGACGGGCAGGTGGCCGAAGCCCTGCTACGGTCTTTGAAAAAGCAGGGGATGCGCTTCATGATGGAGGCCAAGGTGGCCGGCGTGGAAAACCAGGAAGGGAAGCTGAAGGCGCGGGTGGAGGTCGATGGAGGCGTGCAGGAGATCGCCTGCGACAAGGTGCTGGTGGCCGTCGGGCGCAGGCCGCTGACCGCGGGGCTCGGCCTGGAAGAGCTCGGCGTGCAAATGGAGCAGGGACGAGTCCGCGTGGATGCCGACTACCTCACCAGCGTTCCCGGCATCTACGCCATAGGGGACCTGATAAAAGGCCCCATGCTTGCCCACAAGGCGATGGAGGAAGGGGCGGTCTGCGTAGAGCGGATGCGCGGCGAGCCTAGCCTGGTCGACTACGGTTGCGTCCCGGGTGTCTGTTACACCTGGCCTGAAGTGGCATCCGTCGGCAAGACCGAGGATGCGCTCAAGGAGGAGGGAGTCGCCTATAAGAGCGGGAAGTACAACTTCATGGGCAACGGCCGCGCCAAGTGCATGGACGAGACCGAAGGGTTCGTGAAGGTGCTGACCGAGGCCGAGGGGGGGCGTCTTCTGGGGCTGCATATCTTGGGGCCTCGCGCCTCCGACATGATAGCCGAGGCGGTCACCGTGATGAGTTTCGGCGGCAGCGGCGAAGACATCGCCCTCACCATGCATGCCCATCCGACCCTGTCCGAGGCCATGAAGGAGGCGGCGCTCGACCTCGAAAGCCGGGCGATTCACGGCTGAAGCCGTTCTCCCTCGCCGGTCTGCGGCCGCGATGCAGAACGTAGAACGTAGAACGTAGAACGGTTTATGCCGCTTCCGAGGTGCCCATGATCTTTAACGACGCCGGACTGACAGGCTACGCGGAGGCCCTCCTGATGCAGGAGCGGTTGGTCAAGCAGGTGCAGCAGGGGGGGGAGGAGACGCTCTTGCTCCTTGAGCATCCGCCGGTCTACACCATCGGCGCGGGAGGTGACTGCGCCAACCTCCTCGACCCGGAGCTGGAAGCGATCCGGGTCAACCGCGGGGGGGACGTCACCTATCACGGTCCCGGCCAACTGGTCTGCTATCCGATCCTGGACCTCGCGCGCCGGGGGCACGACCTGCACCGCTACCTCCGTTTCCTTGAACTCTTTCTCCTTGAACTCTGCGCCCGCTTGGGCGTCGCAGCCTTTACCGTCACCGGTCGCACCGGGGTCTGGACCGAACGCGGCAAGCTGGCCTCAATAGGTGTCGGGGTGAGGCGCTGGGTGTCGATGCACGGCTTTTCGCTGAACGTGTCAACCGATACCACCCCCTTTCGACGCATCAACCCCTGCGGCATGCCCCAATGCCGGATCACCTCCCTGGGGATCGAGTGCCGGGACGAACCGACCATGCCTTACCTGAAGGATCTCGTCGGAAGCGGGTTCGCCCCGCTTCTGGATCTGCACCTGCCACGCAACTAGCCCGTGCTTCATGACGTTCGCAATGCAAGGAGGCTCCTCATGCCGCAAACCTATTGCCGCATTCCTGTAGAGAAGCTCCGTTGGGTGTGCGATCCCGCCCTGTTCAATTTCAAGACCACGGAAGAGATTGCCAACCTGGAGGGGTACGTCGGCCAGGTGAGGGCCCTTGCGGCGATCGACTTCGGGCTGGGCATGCCCAACAACGGCTTCAACATCTACCTCGCCGGGGACCCCGGCACCGGAAGGACCTCCACCATCCGGCAGATGCTGAAAAAATGGGTGAAGGACACCTGCCCTCCCGCCGACTGGTGTTATGTCAACAACTTCCATACCCCCGACGCACCACTTGCACTAGCGCTCCCCGCGGGCATGGGACGGGAGTTCGCAGCGGACATGGGCGAGCTTTTGGAATACATGCGGGCCAACGTCCCGACCGCCCTGGAGAGCAAGGAGTACGAGACCAACAAGGTAACCCTCATCGAGCAGTTCCAGGAGAAAAACGGGGATATCTTCTCCGTCCTGGAGAAGGAGGCGGGGGAGCGGGGATTCGCGCTGCAGCGCACCGTCTCGGGGCTGGTCATCGTGCCGCAAAAGGAAGGGCGCAACTTCACCCAGGAGGAGTACGAGGCGCTGGAGAAGGAGGAGCGTGACCGGCTGGACGGCATCGGGCGCGAGCTGACCGAGAAGCTGAACGACGCGCTGCGCCAGGTCCGGGAGAACGAGAAGTTGCTCCGCGACGCCCTGGCGCAACTGGACCGTGAACTGGGGCTTTCCGCGGTGGGGCATCACCTGAACCCCCTCAAGGAGAAGTACATCGGCTTCGTGAAGATCCAGGAGTACCTGGAGAGCGTCCAGGAGGACCTCCTATTGAACCTGGAGGACTTCAAGCCGCAGGTGGCTCCCCCCCAGATCCCGGGGCTGAAGCTGCCCAAGCAGGAACCGACCTTCGAGCGCTACGAGGTGAACGTCCTCGTGGAGAACAACCCGGAGAACGGCGCGCCGGTGGTCTTCGAGTCGAACCCGACCTACAACAACCTGTTCGGGCGGATCGAGAACATCATGCAGATGGGGGGGGTGGCGACCACCAACTTCACCCTGATCAAGCCGGGAGCGCTGCACAAGGCAAACGGCGGTTACCTGATAGTGGACGCGCGCGAGGTGCTGATCAACCCCTTCGCCTGGGAGTCGCTCAAGCGCTGCATCCGGAACATGGAGATCAAGATCGAGGACGTGCTGGAGCAGTACCGCTTCATGACGGTGGTCTCCCTGAAGCCGGAGCCGATCCCGCTCAACGCCAAGATCATCATGATCGGCTCGCTCTGGATCTATTACCTCCTCTTCTACCTGGAGCCCGACTACCGGAAATTCTTCAAGGTGAAGGCGGATTTCGACAACAGGATCAGCCGCACCCCGGAGGTGATGCAGGATTATGCCCTCTTCGTCGCCGCCCACTGCTGCAAGGAAGGGCTGCTCCACTTCGATGCGGCCGGGGTGGCCGCCTTGCTGGAGCACGCATCGCGCCTGGTGGAAGACCAGCAGCGCCTCTCCTCGCAGTTCACGGAACTCTCCGACCTGATCCGCGAGGCGAGCTACTGGGCCAAGAGAAGCGGCGCCCAGGTGGTGGACCGGAGCTGGGTCAAGAGGGCGGTGCACGAGAAGACCTTCCGCTCCAACCGGATAGAGGAGCGGATACAGGAATACCTGGCCCAGGGGATCATCCTCTGCGACACCAAGGGGGGCGTGGTCGGCCAGGTCAACGGTCTTTCGGTCATCACCATGGGCGACTACACCTTCGGCAGGCCCTCCAGGCTCACCATCCGGGTCTCCCAGGGGCGCGCCGGGATGGTGAATATAGAGCGGGAAGTAAAGCTCTCAGGTCCCATCCATGACAAGGGGGTGCTGATCCTCACCGGCTACCTCGCGGGGAAGTTCGGCCAGGACCAGCCGCTGTCGTTCTCCGCGCACATCTGCTTCGAGCAGTCCTACGAGGGGGTGGAGGGAGACAGCGCCTCCTGCGCCGAACTCTACGGGCTCCTCTCCGCCTTTTCCGGCCTGCCGATCAGGCAGGGGGTAGCGGTCACCGGCAGCGTGAACCAGCATGGCCAGGTGCAGCCCATAGGCGGGGTGAACTTCAAGATCGAGGGGTTCTACAACGTCTGCAAGGCCAAAGGGCTGACCGGGGACCAGGGGGTGATCATCCCGAAACTAAACGAGCACAACCTCATGCTGAACGACGAGGTGGTGCAGGCTGTCAACGACGGCATGTTCCATATCTGGAGCGTGCAGGAGGTGGAGCAGGGAATCGAGATACTCACCGGTGTCCCGGCCGGAAAGCCTGCCGAAGACGGGACCTACCCGGAGGGGAGCGTCAACTCCCTGGTGGAGAAGAAGCTCAAGACGATGCTGGAGAACATGCGCCGCCTGGGCCAGCAGCAGGACAAGGGGTTGCTGGAGGAATCTCCCAAGGACCCGCCCAAGCAGATCACCTGACCGCCATCGCGCCCTCCCTGTTCCACGCGCCGGGGAGGGGTGCCGGAAAATTTTCTCTGGAAAGAGGAGCCTGCTTTTGTTAACTTGCCAGGGCCGCAGATGCGGCCCTTTGATTTTGTTCGGATGAGGAGTTGTCCTTTGCCCAGACGCTGTTTCCTGATCGTGAATCCTACCTCCGGAAGTTACTCGCAAAAGAAAGTCGACCTGATGATGGAGGGACTCAGGCAAAGGGGTATGTCGCCCGAACTGATGCCGACGGCAAGCGCCGCCGATCCCGCGCTTTTCGCCTCGCGCCTTTGCGCCGACGTGCCGGACCCGCTGCTGGTGGTGGCCGGCGGGGACGGGACCGTGAACGGGGTGCTGAACGGCCTGGTTCCCGGAGCGGCTACGCTTGGGGTGATCCCCCTGGGGACCGCGAACGTGCTGGCGCGAGAGCTGAAGATCGCTTCGGTGGACGACGCCCTCGATCGCCTCGCCCGCGGTGTTTCCCGCCCCCTCCCCGTTGGCGAGATCGAATACCACGGGAAGAAGAGGCGTTTTGTCCTCATGGCGGGCGCCGGTGTCGACGGAGCCGTGGTGCGCGGCGTGCGCCTGGGCGAGAAGAGGGTGCTCGGCAAGGGGGCCTATCTGCTCTCCGCGCTCCGGGTCCTCTCCGCGTGGGACCGCTCCGAGTTGCAGGTCACAGGCGGCGGCCGGAGCCTCTCCTGCCACGGCGTCATCGTCTGCAATGCAGCCAGGTACGGGGGGGACTTCGTGCTGGCTCCGCAGGCCGAGCTGTTCACCCCCGGGTTCCAGGTGGTCTGCATCAGGGGGGGGCGGCTGGGGTACCTGAAGCTCGCCCTGCTGCTGGCACTGGGGAAAATCGCCTCAACCCCGCAGGTGACCCTCTTCCATGCCGACGAACTGGAGCTGTCCGGAGCGAAGGCCGTGCAGCTTGACGGCGACTATTTCTGCGACACCCCGCTGCGCATCAGATCGGTACCCGAGCTCGTGCGTCTGATCGTCTGATCGCCGGCGACTCGGGATGCCTGGCGGGGATCCCCGAAAGATTTTACGGCTTGACAAAGAGTTGCCGATATTGGATTAATGTGCCGGTTGCAATGCTGGCTTTAACGGGAGGTGGCGTGGCTAAGCCTAAGATAATGCTTGTGGATGACACCAGGCTGATTCTGGAACTGGAGAAGAGCTTCCTCAAGTTTTCCCACGTGGACGTGGTCACCGCCGGCAACGGCCTCGAGGCGCTGGAGCTGATCAGGAAGGACCCCCCCGACCTGATCTTCATGGACATGAACATGCCCGCCATGGACGGCATCGCCTGCTGCACCTTCATAAAGGCGGACCCGTTCCTGTCCGGCATCCCGGTCGTCATGCTGACCACGGCGGGGAACGAGGATGACCGGGAGCGTGCCAGAAAAGCCGGCTGCGACAACTTCCTCACCAAGCCGATCGACCGGCGCATGTTCCTCGAGATGGCGCACACGTACACCGACGCAGTGGAGAGGCGGGATCTCAGGGTACCCTGCCAGCTGCCGGTCCTTTTCCTGCTCGGCAAAAGCCCCGTCGGCGGCCACGTGCTCGACATAAGCGACGGCGGCGCCTTCGTGGCCACCCGGGAGCAGCTGCTGCAGAGCCAGAAGCTCAGGATGGCGCTCTATCTGGAGACGGACCAGCCGGCACTGCTGGAAATCAAGGGGAGGGTCGCCTGGCTGAACGAGGAGGGGAAGAGGGTGCACTCGGGGCTCCCCACCGGTTTCGGCGTGGAGTTCCTGGAACTGGAGGATAAGGAGACGGCGGCGCTGAAATCCTTCCTGGAGGCTCACGCGGAGAACCGGACCGTCCCGAACTAGTGGGAGGCGTAGAGGGTGAGGCGGAACCAGAGCCAGGTCAGCAGGGCCGCGCACCAGTTGCCTGCCCTGTTGTCGATCGCCCTTCCCAAAAGGCGGTCGTGGAGCGCGAGGCACCTGCCACCCTTCCCTTCACTGACCGCTCCGGTCAGCAGGTCGAGGAAAAACGGGATCTGCCAGGCATTGCTCCGGACGTAGCTTCCCGTCCGGCACCAAAAGCGCCACCTCTCCCTGGGCGGGTAGGCGGCGAGCCTCTCCCCGATCTGGACAAGAAACGGTTGCAGCCGGAGCCTTCGCGCGGTGTCCTGGCTGCGATAGCTCCTCTTGAGCGAGTGGATCAGGGATAGCTGCCCGATGCCGGCAAGGTTCATCAGGATGGCGTTCAGGGTCTGCCTGGGGAGTAGCCCCTCGGCCAGGAAGCGGCGGGGGGAGGTGTTGATGCGGGACGGAAAGAGCAGCCAGCGCCCCACCTCCCTCACCCGCTCCGCGAGGAAGGTGTCCTCCATGAGCGGGAGCGTGGTGTCGTAGGGCCCCGCCTGGTAAAAGAATTCCCTGCTCAGCATGAAACCCTGGTCGCCATGGGTGCATCCGGGGCGGTCCAGCGTAGCCTTGGCGCCGTAGAAACGGTAGGGAAGCGGTGCCTCACCCTCGAATTCGAAGCGAAGGGCGAAACGTCCCGCCACCTTGCCTCCCTCCCGCGCCGCCACCCGAAGCGCATCCAGCCCCTTTCTCAGCGCCAGCGGGTCTTCAAAACCCGAATCGACATGCAGGAACAGGAGCGTCGCCGCTTGCGCCATCTCGGCCCCGCGGTTCAGCTGTCCTCCCCTTCCCTTGCCCCCCCCGATCACCCTGACCTTAAAGGGGGCGTCCTCGGCATACTTCAGGGCAGCTTCCACGCTGCCGTCCGTGGAAGCCCCATCCGAGACGATCACTTCCAGGCGCACCTCGCGCTGCCGTGAAATGCCGCTGAGGAAAGGAATCAGGTTCCCCTCCTCGTTGTAGACCGGCACGATTACCGACAGCTCGGGGCATTCCTCAAAGGACAAGGTTGTCCGCCTTCTGGACCAGGTGGGGCAGGTCGGGCTTGGTAAGGATGTCGCTTGCTCCAAGGTTCTTCCATTTCATCTTGTTGTCGTCGCTTGCCAGGGAGGAGAAGATGACCACGGGGATCTGGTCCAGGCTTCCTTCCTTCCTGATCAGCGAGGTGAGGTGCAGCCCGTCCATGCGCGGCATTTCGATGTCGGTGATGATGAGGTTCAAGAGATCGGTAATCGGCTGGCCGGCTTCGGTGCATTTCTGACGCACCTGGGTCACGTAGTCCCACGCCTCCTCGCCGTTTTCCGCCTCGACCACCCGGTACCCCGCATCGCGCAGCGAGCCGCACATGGTCTTTCTGATGAAATTGGAATCGTCGGCGACCAGTATGGTCTTCTCGCTGCGGTTCTGGGCCGAGTGAGCCAGCATCAGTTCCTCCCCGGGTGCGGCGAGCGCCATGGTGGAGGAGAGTTCCCCGATGATCTTCTCGAAGTCGAGTATCAGGATGATGCGGTCCTCCATCTTCACCACGCCGGTGATGTTGGCGTCGTGTATGGCCTTGACCGGCGGCTCCACGTGTTCCCATGAGATGCGGTAGATGCGCGAGACGGAGTGCACCTGGATCCCGACGATGACCCTGTTGAACTCGAGGACGATGACCCGGTCCGCCGGGATGCCGTCGGTGTTCTTGTTGAGCGCCGTGGAAAGATCGATCAGGGTGATCACCTGGTCCCTGAGCTTTATCATGCCGCTTATCGCCGGGTTGGCGTTCACCACCTTGCGGGTGTTGGGCAGCCTGATGATCTCACGAACCTTGGCGACGTTGACGCCGAAATAGCAGGGGACCAGGTTTCCCTTGCCGTCGCGCTCGTCAATTCTGAATTCCACGATCTCCAGCTCGTTGGTGCCGCTTTCCAACAGGATCTTGTTACTCGGTTCCATACGCCCCCCACTCCACTTTTTTGGCAATGCGCTCCTTGTTACATCGGCAGGTTCATGAAAAGCATGAGGGGAAATCTCTATTTAGCCTCCCGGCGCACGTCCACCCTGTTGTCGTAGAAGGTGCTCCCTCCCCCCAGGTCGGTCAGCCGCTGCGAGGTGAGCGCATTGACGGAACGGCTTCCCGGCGCATAGGCGAGCCACCAGACACCCTCGGCGACCACGACCCCCGGCGGCACCTTTTCCGTCACGCCGAGCAGGAAGGTCACCTCCCCCAGTTCGTTCCAGGCCACCACGCGCTCCCCGTCAGCGAGCCCCCTCACCCCGGCATCGGCGGGGTGCATCTTGAGCTGCATCCCCCCCTGTTTTTCGCGCAGCTCATCCTGCTCGTAGAAGGTTGCGTTGAGGGCGTAGGGGTTTGGTGCCGTCATCAGCCTGAAGGGGAGCGCCCCGTGCTCCTCATGCGTGGGGAGGTAGCAAGGGAGCCGGTGTGCCAGGCGTTCGTTCAGTATCTCGATCTTCCCCGAGGGGGTGAGGTAGCCCCCTTTTCTCGGTGCGAGCTCGACGGGGAGCCCGTCGGCAAGCGCCTTCTCGTCGATCCCCTGCCGCAGCGGAGTCGGGACCGCCAGCAGCCGGTCTATCATCTGGTCGGCGCCGAGCCTGAAGATCTCCTCCTCGAAGCCGAGGGCCGCCGCCAGCAGGGAGAACACCTCCCAGTTCGACTTGCTTTCCCCGACCGGCTCGATGACCGCCTGCGCCCTCTGGATGCAGTAGGTGCCGTAGGAGCGGTAGATGTCGCTGTGCTCAAGCGAGGAGGTGGAGGGGAGCACCAGGTCCGCGTAGCGCGCCGTGTCGGTCATGAACCGCTCGTGCACCACGGTGAAGAGATCCTCCCGCGAGAGCCCGTTAAGCACCGCGTTCTGGTCCGGCGTGACCGCGGCGGGGTTGGAGTGGTACACGTAGAGCCCCATGACGCGCGGGCCGGAAAGAGCGTTCAGGGCCTCCCCGAGCCGGTTCATGTTCACCAGGCGGGGGGAGCCCTGCATCAGGTCCTCCCTCAGTAGGAGCTCCATCGGGAAGGCCGCGCCGGTCGCGGTGTCGGGGAAACAGCCTCCTCCCTCCCTGCCGTAGGCGCCCGTCAGTGCCGGAAGGCAGCAGACGGCCCGGACCGTCATGGCGCCGTTGCCGTAGCGCGACAGCCCGCTCCCCAGCCGGATGAACGGGGCGCGCGCTTGGCCGTAGGCGCGCGCGAAGAGCTCGATCTGCTCCACGGAGAGCCCGGTGACGCGTGAGCAGTGCTCGGGGGTGAATTGAGGGAGCACCTCGCGCCGCAGCTCCTCGTAGCCCAGCACCTGCGCATCGATGAAGGCGGCATCGGTCAACCCGTCGCGCGCGAGGATGTGCATGATCCCCAGCGCCAGCGCGGAGTCGCTTCCCGGGCGCACCAGGAAGGTCCGGTCGGCGGCGGACGCGGTCGGGGTCACGTAGGTGTCTATCAGCCAGACCTCTCCCCCCTCCTGCCTCACCTCCCTCGCCTGGTTCATGAAATGGATGCTGGTCGCGGCCGCGTTGATCCCCCAGAGGATCAGGAGGTCGCTCTTGCCGGCCGTGTCGGGCGAGGGGGTGGCTGTCTGCCCCATCACCGCCTGCCATCCGGCGCCCTTGGCCGGCGAGCAGATGGTCCGGTCCAGCCGGGAGGCCCCCAGCCGGTGGAAGAAGGGGTGACCCGCGTTTCGCTGCACGACACCCATGGTCCCTGCGTAAGAATAGGGGAGGATCGCCTCCCCCCCGTGGCTTTCGATGATCGAGCGCCAGCGTTCGGCTATGGTCCCGATCGCTTCTTCCCAGGAGATGGGGGCGAACTCCCCGCTCCCCTTGGCGCCGCTTCTTTTGAGCGGGGTGGTGAGCCTCAGGGGCGAGTGAACGCTTTTTTCGTAGTGGCGCATCTTGGGGCAGAGGGTGCCGCGGCTGAAGGGATGCAGCGGGTCCCCCTGCACGCCTACCGCCTTTCCCCCTTCCACCTGTACCAGCATGCCGCAGGTATCCGGGCAGTCGAAGGGGCAAACGGATCTCTTGGTAACGCTGCTCATGATAACTCCCGGAGATAAAGGCAAAGACAAGGGTGAGAGGTAGTTAATCTTGGCCTTCGTCTTTATCTTTATCTTTATCTTTATCTTTATCTGATCTTGTATTGGCCGCCCGCACCCGCTCATTTTTATGTCTTTTGCACGCTTTGATCAATAGAAAAACTGTTAGCAGCGATTCTTCGCCATACCCTCCCTTCAAGCGGGAGGGCGGAGGGGGGACGGGGCTTGGGAGAGGACTCGAGGCGGTGCTGGGCGGGGAATCGTTTTGCTTTGCTACTTGAAGTCGATCCTGCTATAAAACCGGGATGGAACAGGGGATTAAAAAGGTGACGCTGGCGGAGATCGCGGCGACCTTCTTCATGATAGGCGCCACCGGCTTCGGCGGCGGGATGGCGATCGTTGCGCTGATCGAGCGGCGGTGCGTCCACGAGAAGAAATGGCTTGGTCACAACGAGTTCATGCACGGGCTCGCCTTCAGCCAGATCCTCGGGCCCTTTTCCCTGAACACCTCCACCTTCGTCGGCTACTACCTGCGTGGCGCCTGGGGCGGCGTGACCGCGGCGGTCTCGTTCATAGCCCCGTCGTTTCTCCTGATCTGCGCCTTGAGCCTCCTCTACTTCCGCTTTCACCAGGTCCCGGAGCTGAAATCCGCGCTCCTTGGCTCCAATCCCGTCGTCATCGCGCTCGTCTTCGTCGCCGGGCTTGGGATGGCGCGCAAAAAGGCGTGCGGATGGGAAAGCGGCACCATAGCGGCCATCGCCTTCGCCGCCTCGGTGCTCCTCGGGATGAGCGCGCTGACGATCCTGGCGCTCGCCGGGGGCTTTGGGCTTTGGAAGTGGTGGCGCACCGGGAGGGGGCGCTGATGGTCGGCATGCTGAAGCTGTGCGGGGTCTTTCTGAAGATCGGGGTGGTCTTCTTCGGGGGGGGGTATGTCCTGATTCCGCTTCTGCACCGCATCATGGTGGACCAGATGCAGTGGCTCTCCCTCAAGGAGTTCCTGGACGGGGTGGCGCTCTCCCAGCTTACCCCCGGCCCGCTCGCCATGCTGGCCACCTTTGCCGGCTACAAGGCGGGGGGCTTCCCCGGGGCGCTGGCCGCGACGGTCTGCATCTTTCTCCCCTGCACCGCGCTGATGCTCCTGATATCGAGCCGCTACGAGAGGTTTCGCAGGATCGAGGCGGTGAACCGCTTCCTGGACGGCATCCTTCCCGCGGTGGTCGGGCTGGTCTTCGCCGCCGCCTTCAACCTGGGGCGTACCTCGCTGGACAGCCCCAGGGACTTCCTGCTTCTGGGGGGCGGTTTCCTGGTGCTCCAGTTCACGGCCATAGCGCCTATGGCCGTGATCCTGGGAGCTGCTGCGGTGGGACTCCTCTTTAACTTCGGCTGATGCGGATCACTTCTTGTGGCACTTGGCGCAGTTGCCGGCGGTGCTGAAGGCCTTCTTGCCGTTGTGGCACTCGCCGCAGAACTTCCCTGCGTTGATCTCCGCCATCTTCATCGCCGCCCCTTTCTTCATCTTGAAGATCTTGGAGTGGCACTCGTTGCACTTCAGGCCCTTGCCGGCGTGGTCGTCCCCCTTGAAGACGACTTTGCCCATCGACGTGTTCCACTCCACGCTCTTCCCGGCGGAAACCGCCATGGCCTGCGCCGCTGCGAACGTCACGATGAGTGCGGCTGCTGTTGCTGCTCTTTTCATGGGTCTCCCTTTCTTTCATTAAGTCAAAAACGTCTACCTCTGATAGCACAGCCGGGCTCTTTGTCAAGGGAGCCGGGTGTCTTGGACGTTGTTTTGCGCCTTCCTTTTCGCCCAACCCCTTGCAATCTGGCGCAGTTGCAGTTTAATGTGTGGGTGCGCGATTTTTCTTATTAAAACCTTCAGCCCGGATTGTGGATATGGAAGACGAATACAGCAACTACAGGGAATACCTCAGAGCGGGATCACGCATAGAGATAGGGATACCGCTTGCAGGTGGAGGCGTGTTCCGGGACTGGGCCATCATCAGCGAAGAGCGCCGGGATCAACTGGTGGCGCAGATCTCGCGCGACGTTCTCCCCTCCGAGGTCCGCTTCGACGTGGGGTTCATCCTCGACGTCAGTGTCAGGGTTCGTAACGATCTCTACACCTGCAGCGCGATAGTCACCGAGAAGCTGGGTGGCAGGGTCCTGCGCATCCGCCTTTTCGGCAGTTTTACCTTGCAGGAGAGACGCCAGTTCTTCCGGGTGGAAATCGGCATGAGGGTGATGTACGACATCGTCGACGAGTCCAGCCGGAAAGAGGTCGAGAGGGACTGGGAGGTGCGCAAGGAGCACGAGCAGATGAAGTACCAGGGGTACGACGACTTCGTGATAGCCGCCCAGATGGCGCGCTTCAAGCCCGCCAAGCCGATCGACTGGCAGGATATCCTCAGGGCCCAGATGAACCTGAGCGGAGGGGGCATCTGCCTGCGGCTGCCGAAAAAGCTGCAGCCGGACCAACTTGTGAACCTGCAACTGCATCTCCCCTTGACCCCCCCGCGGGTCGTCCACGCCGTAGCCGAGGTCATCCACGTCAAGCCCCCCAGGGTGCTCAAGGACGGCTCCTCCCGCTATGACGTGGGCATGCATTTCATCTACCTGGACGAGCGGGACCGCGACCTGGTTTTCAAGCAGATATCCTCGGCCCAGATAGAGCACCTGCGCAAGCTGGCGGACCGCCGCGACCCGGACGAGCTGGACCAGCCGCGGGTCGTGGTGCCGCTGACGACGCGCCAGATAGTGGCGCGGACCCTCTGGACGGCGCTCTTCCTGTTTCTTGCCTACGCGCTGGTCAGCTATGCCATCTCCTACAGCAAGGCTCCCCCCTCCAACCCGATACAGAAGACCTACGAAAAGTCGATCCGGAAGTACCGCCACCTGGACCGGTGAAGAAGCCCCGCTGTACCCTCCCGCAAGCGCCCCTGCTGCAGTTCGGGTGCACCGCCATCGGCATGGGCGTGCGGCGGATTTCGCTGCCGGCAGGGCGTACGGAGTTGCCAGAAACGTCAAAGTCGACTATCATGCCTCCCGGTAAGGGGCGCAGAAGGTCCGCGCCCGAAGGTGGGGGATCTTCTGCGGGTAGGGGAGCTGTGGTTTCCGGTCGATTCCCGGCCCGGGCAGGTCGCATTCAAGTCCGCAGGGAGCCTTCGCTGCGCTGGTTGATTCGCATAAGAGGAAGTGAAGAGATGACCAACATGATCAGCGCCGAAGGGCGTAAAAGACTGCAGGAACGGTACGATTTCCTCTGGGAAAAAGAGAGGCCGCGCATGGTCAAGAATATGGCCGATGCGGCTGCCGAGGGTGATCGTTCCGAGAACGCGGAATACATCTATTCAAAGAAGCGGCTTCGCGAGATCGACCGCGAGTTGAGACATTTAGGGGACAGGCTGAAGGTATTGAAGGTGGTCTACCCGCCGCTCAACCCGACCTGCGCCAGTTTCGGCTGCTGGGTCACCTATGAGGACGAGGAGGGCGAGGAGCGTTGTTACCAGTTGGTGGGGCCCGACGAGTTCGATGTGAGCGTCGGCAAGATCAGCGTGGACTCGCCGGTAGGGAAGGCCTTGCTGGGGCGCAAGGTGGATGACGAGATCACCATAAGGCGGCCGGCCGGCGACCTCGCCGTGACAATAACCGCTGTCGGTTCCAGCAGGCCGAAGTAGGAGAAGGGGGTTTCATCCCTTGGTTTTCTTCTTCCTTTTCTTTTCCACAAGTGAATAGATGGCTTCTACTGAGGTGAAATTCTCCAGGGCCATGTCCTCATCGCCTATCTTGATGTCGAACTTGTCCTCCAGAAACAGGATGAGCTTCATGATGGCGAGTGAATCCATCACTTCGGCTTCGACCAGGTTGTCGGTCTCGCTCAAATGGCGAATCCCCTTCCCCTTGGCGAGATCGGTCTTGATAAACTCGATGAGCTCTATCAGTCCATGGTCGATATGCATAACCGCTCTCCTTGGCTGGCTTTTGGGTGGCGCATCAATGGCAGGGTATGAACGCCTAAGAGTTTAGTCCCGCAAGGGGCAAAGTCAAAGCGTGATGCGGGAACCCAGCCAGGGCGTTTGCCGTGCAGCGGGAAGGGGTTAATTGCAGCCCGGGTTGCGGTACGCTTAGAAAAGCATTTGAAGATCTTTTGGGGAGGGGTTATAGTGCAGCTGGCCAAGCTTTAGTGACTTCCGGTGCTCTCAGTCGTAAAGCCGCCTCGGTTCCGCTCAAAGATCTATCAGAAATCCTCCGGCATCAAAGGAAGACGGATTCACATGACCCAGACAAAGATCCTTGTAGTAGTAAAAGACACTGAAGCGGGTGATGCCTATGTCAGTGCGCTGTCCGAAATCGGCGTGGCCTGCGATATCGCCCATTCATTCGAGCAGATGTCGGAACTGGCAGTGGAAAACGCCTACAACGGCTTTCTCATCGACATACTGACGCTGGTCCGCTGCAGCAAGGAAGAAAAAGCCCTCGCCTACGAGTGCATCAACCTTTACCCGGTACTGCGGGTGAAATGGGAGGCAAGGCACAGGAAGATCAAGCTGAGTCCCCTGGAGCAGTCCTTCTCCCCGGACAGCGATTCGGCCCTCCGCTTCTTCATCGAGACCCGCTGCAAATCCTTCCCTGCAAGATCGCTGCGCAGGCACAACAGAAAGCCGATCAACCTGAACCTCGTTTACTGCACCGGGGACGCCTTTTCCGAGACTGAGAGCCACAAGTCCTTCACCATCAACCTCTCGGTGGGGGGTGTCTTCCTCCACACCATGAAGAGTCTCGACAACGGCGCAAGGATCTGGCTGCGCTTTCTGGAGTTGACGGACGAAACCCCCATAGCCGCCACGGTCTGCTGGTCGCAGAGATGGGGGGTCACGCGCTGCATCCCCGGCGTGGGACTGCAGTTCGAGACCATGACCAAGGAGCAGGAGACGCAAATCCGCAGGATTTTGAACCTTTCCAACACACCAGTCACCTTCTGAGAAAGACATGTGCACCCTATTGCTAGCCTTGCGGGCACATCCGCGCTACCCGCTGATACTCGCCGCAAACAGGGACGAGTATTACCAGCGCCCCACGGCCGGGGCCGCCCTCTGGCAGGACGCACCGCAGCTGTTCGCCGGGAGGGACCTGGTGCATGGAGGGACCTGGCTCGGCATAACCAGTACCGGCCGCATCTCTGCCCTTACCAACTACCGCCAGCCCGCCGATCTCGTCAGTCACGGCGGCCCGTCCCGCGGCTTGCTGGTGAGCGGGTTCTTGCAGGGGGAAGGGGGGGCAAAGGAGTATGTCGCTTCCCTGCGGAACTCCGCTGCGCCCTTTGGCGGGTACAACCTGCTCATGGGGGGAAGGGACGAGCTCTTTTGCTACTCCAGCAAAAGCGATGAGCTTGTCCGGATAGCGCCGGGGATACACGGCCTGAGCAACCATCTGCTCGACACCCCCTGGCCCAAGGTCACGCGGGGCAAGGACGCCCTGGCAGGTCTGCTGGCTGCCGGCCGATTCTCCCACCACGACCTCTTCGCCATTCTGGCCGACAGGACCCGCCCCCCCGACGAGCAGTTGCCCGATACCGGAGTCGGGCTGGAGTTGGAGAGGCTTCTTTCCCCCATCTTCATAGAGAGCGAGCGCTACGGAACCCGCTGCTCGAGCGTCCTCCTGGTGGAGAGCGACTGGCGGGCCACCTTCGTGGAGCGGAGCTTTGACGGCGCTGCCGTGCGCGAGAGCTCGGTCAGCTTTGATTGGTCGTGAGGCGGCAGTGGTTGAACCGGTTCGCGAGGAGCGGCATCCCTGACACGATCGCCTAAAGCAATCGCGGCGCGGATGCCGCTCCCATACGAGATGGAAGGGGTGTCTGCGAGGCTGCTGATTCCTACTGGTACTGGATGTAGATCGGTTTCGGGTTCAGCATCAGCACGTCCTTGGGGGTCATCAGCGGGTCCCCCTTCTTGGTGTCGTTGTGGTAGAAGAGCTTGAACCCGGTGAACTGGACCGGCTCCGTGACGATGTAGTCCTTGTAGGAATCGCGCTTGAGCCACGGCGCGCCCCAGCCGTCCATGTGCATCACGATCTGCACCTCGGGCCTGAGCGCGATGTTGCGGTAGTTGGTGACGCCGTTGCGGGTGAAGCGGTGCACGGTGAATACCTTCGGGGGGAGGTTGTACTTCTTCACCAGGTCCCTCAGGTAGCCGCTGGCGTAGTTGATGTCGGCCGCGTCGAAGGTTCCGATCTTGCTCCCCGGCTTCCTTCCGCTCTTGATCAGGTTGAATTCCGGGTCGATCCCCAGGTGCACGTCGGGGTTCTTCAGTATCCACTCGAAGCGCGGCAGGATGTTGCGGATGTCGTCGTGCCCGGTCTGGATGTCGATGAACATGATGGCGCCCGCTTCCCTGGCCCAGCCGTACACCTCGTTGATGATCTTGTCCGGCATGACCATGCGGTACTTGCCTGCCTTGCCCGGCTCTCCCTGTGCCACGACGGCGATCAGATGCAGCGCGGGCTGCACCGGGTGCGCAGGGTCGGCCGCCTGCCAGCGCGCCGCCTCCCCCTTCAGGCGCCTTAGCATGTCGTCCTTCTGGAATTCGCCCAACGCGCCCATCCGCTTCGAGAGGGGGTTGCCGTAATAGGCGACGATCCTCTTCTTCGGCAGGATCGCGCCGGGAAGCGGTGCCGGCCCGTTGACGGGCCAGCCTTTGCGGGCGGCGAAGTCCGGATCTTCCCCTGCACGGTACTTGCCGCCCGACGCCGAGGCTGCCGCGCCCTTGCCCTTTGCTGCCTTGGGACCCTTGGCGGCGGATGTCTGGTTGGCAAAGCCCGGAGCGGGTGCGGCGGCAGCGTCGGGGACTGTCTGCCCGGTGGTCGCGCCGGGGGCGGCCGGAGCGGCCGGGCTCTCCGGCTGCGCCGTGTTTTGCGCCACTGTCGCTGCAGATGCTGTGGCGGTTTGTTGCGGCGCCTTATCTTTGCATCCCCAAAGAGCTAGCGGCAGTGCCAGGAGGGCGAAAAGCAGCATGGCGTGGGGGCGTTGTCTGGTTGGCAATTGCGGGTGCTTCACGTAGAGGTCTCCTTATCTGTAGGCAGCCGGGCGTGCTGGCGCAATTGCGCTCGGACGTTACTGCCTGGGTCTGAATTCGGCCGTTGTTCGTTGGTTTTGGAGGTTGGGACGGTACCAGGTCGGCGTCCGGAGAACCAAGTACGCCGTCAGGGGGCGGGCTCTTCTTTGCATGCACCTTTTCAAAACCTTAAACTCGCCGTACTTTACCCTTTTTGGAGTTCCGGTGTCAACAGTGACCGGGGCATTTTTTATAAATAAATCTAATTTGACTGGAGGGCCGGCTCCGGCGGGTGTTTTTTTCGTGTTGCCAAGGGTTTGTTCCAGGAATGACCCACTATGACGTTGACGATTGCACTTTTTGAGTGGTATGCTCGGCCGCCGAAAAAGGTCAGACCTCTTGCCGTTCCATAATCCCTTGAGTAGTCGCAGGCGAAATCTAATTCAATGCCAAGTTGGAGGTGTCTGGTGAGCAGAAAATTCAGTACGTCTATGATGGGTCTCTTCTTGTCCCTGTTTTGTTCCGCAACGGTTTTCGCTGTACCCCCCTCGAAGCCGGTAGTGGTCGGCATTTCGAAGATCGTTTCCCACCCGGCCCTCGACGCGGTAGTAAAAGGGGTGCAGGACGAACTGAAGGACGCCAAGGTAAACGCGACCTTCGACGTACAGAACGCAAACGGCGACATCAGCACCGCAGCTTCCATCGCCAACAAGTTCCAGTCGCAGAAGGTGGACATCGCGGTGGGCGTCGCGACCCCCACCGCCCAGGCCCTGGTGAACACGCTCAAGGGGATCCCGGTCGTCTACTCCGCGGTTACCGACCCGGTCAAGGCAGGCCTGGTTCCCTCCCTGACCAGGGGTGGCAAGAACGTGACCGGCGTCTCCGACATGACCCCGGTGCGCCAGCAGATCGAGATGCTTCTGAAGATCAAGAAGGTGAAGAGGCTTGGCCACATCTACACGAGCTCCGAGGAGAACGCGGTGGTGCTGGCAGGCATCGTGAAGCAGGTCTGCAAGGATCTCGGCATCCAGTTCGTGGAAACCACCGTCACCAGGTCCTCCGAGGTGAAGCAGGCCACCCAGGCCATCGTCCGCAGGGTTGACGCCATCTACGTCAGCACCGACAACACGGTGGTCTCGGCCATGAGCGCCGTGGCGGAAGTCGCCATGAAGAACAGGGTGCCGATCATGTCGGCCGACCCGAGCTCCTCCGAGGCGTATGACGTCTTAGCCGCCTGGGGCTTTGACTACTACAAGATGGGTCGTGCCACCGGCAAGCTGGTGACCGAGATCCTGAAGGGGAAGAAGCCCGAGCAGATCCCGGCCCGTTTCATGACCAAGGCCTCCGACGTGGACCTGCTGATCAACCTCGACGTCGCCAAGAAGCTCGGCCTGGCCGTTCCCGCCGACATCGTGAAGAGCGCCAGGACCATCCGTCAAAACGGCAAGGTGATCAAGAAATAGCAAAGGCAAAACCAGAACCATCGGCCGCGGAGCAAGTCCGAGCAGATCCGTGAGAGGCATGGGGCGTTAAGTCCGTCCCCGAAAGCCTTTCCGGAAGGTCCCGGATCGTCTCCGTTGCGGGTGGTTTCATCAGCTTATAAGGGCGACGGTTCGAATTATGATCGAAGGTATTCTGGTTGAAGGGCTGATTTACGGCATCATGGTCCTGGGGGTGTTCATCTCCTTCAGGATCCTCGACTTTCCCGACCTGACGGTAGACGGCTCCTTCCCCCTGGGGGCGGCGCTCATGGTGATGTGCCTCCTCTCCGGCATGAACGGCTGGCTGGCCCTCCTGGTCGCCTTCGCCGGCGGGGTGCTGGCGGGCTCGCTCACCGCCCTCATCCACAACCATCTCAGGGTGCCGAACCTGCTGGCGGGCATCCTGACCATGACCATGCTCTACTCGATCAACATCCGCATCATGGGTGACCGGGCCAACGTCCCGATCCTGAACCAGGAGACCATCCTGTCCAAGGTGACCGAGACGTTCACGGGGATCATCCCGGACGAGTACATCCTGCTGGTGTTCTTCACCGTCATGGCCCTGGCGATCAAGCTCCTCATAGACCTTTTCTTCCGCACCGATCTCGGCATGACGCTCGGGGCGATGGGGAACAACGAGCAGATGGTGATCTCGCAGGGGGTGAATCCCAAGACCCTCAAGACCATCGGCGTCGGGCTCTCCAACGGCCTGGTCGCGGTCTCCGGCGCGTTCGCCGCGCAGTACCTGGGGTTCGCCGACGTGGGGCTCGGGCAGGGGATCATCGTCTCCGGCCTTGCCTCGGTCATGATCGGGGAGTTCCTGGTGCTGAAGAGCAACCGGATCGGCGTCCTCACCCTCTGCGCCCTCCTCGGATCCATCTGCTTCTACGCGGTGATGTACCTCGGCAGATACTACGGCTACCTGGTCCACATGACCCCGAGCGATCTGAACCTGATCAAGGGCGTGCTGATCATCATCCTGCTGGTGCTGACCCAGGTAAGGAAATTCAAGAAGGTCCCCTTCAAGGTGTCGAAATGATAGAGCTCAAGAACGTCAGCATCGTCTTCAACCAGGGGACCGTGAACGAGAACCGGGCCCTCACCGATATAAACTTCAAGGTGAAAGAGGGGGACTTCATCACCATCATCGGCTCCAACGGCGCCGGGAAGTCGACCCTGTTCAACACCATCGCAGGCACCTACCTCCCGACCGAAGGCTCCATCCTGGTCAACGGCCGGAACGTCACGAGGGACCCCGAGTACAAGAGGGCGAAGTACATCGGCAGGATCTTCCAGAACCCGCTGCTTGGGACCGCCGGCAACATGAGCCTCGAAGACAACATGACCATCACCCACAAAAAGGGCATGAAGTGGTTGAAGCGGAGCCTGACCGCCAAGACCCGCGAGTTCTTCAGAAGCGAGCTGGTGCAGCTAAGGATGGGGCTCGAGCACCGGATGAAGGAGAACCTGGTGATGTTCTCGGGCGGGCAGAGGCAGGCGCTCACCCTCCTGATGATGGTCCTCTCCAAGCCGGCGCTGATCCTTCTGGACGAGCACACCGCCGCCCTCGACCCCAAGAACGCCGAGATCGTGCTGGAGCTTACCGACAAATTCATCACCGAGTACCACCTCACCGCCATGATGATCACCCACAACATGAGCCACGCCATCCAGTACGGCAACCGTCTGCTCATGATGGACAAGGGGGAGATCATCTTCGATGTCGAGGGCGAGGAGAAGAAGGCGCTCACAGTGGAGAAGCTGATCGAGAAATTCCACGAGCTCAGGCACAAGAGCTTCGAGAACGACAGGACGCTTCTTTCCGAGGACTAGACGAGGGTTTTGCAGGAGCGGCATTGCCGCCGCGATGGCGAAGCGAACAAGGAAGGCCCAGAGGGATGTCCCCCCGGGCCTTCTTGCGTCCGGCTAAAAGAACAGCTTGAGAGGTTTTCTAAACCTTGACCTCAACCTCAACCTGCTTCAGTAGGTTGCTCTACATAGTTATTGACACAGCGCCGGCGCAGGGTGTATTAAAAGACACTTTTTTATCAAAAAACGTCGTAGAAGGACTGAGAGAAGCCATGATAAAGATCGATTTCGAGAAGATGGGTGGATTGATTCCCGCTGTGATCCAGGACAACGAGTCAGGCGACGTGCTCATGGTCGCGTTCATGGACGAGAAGACCCTGAACCTGACGCTGGAAACCGGGAAGACCTGGTTCTTCAGCCGCACCAGGAACAAGTACTGGATGAAAGGCGAGGAATCCGGCAACACCCAGGAAGTGGTTGAAGTCCTGACCGACTGCGACGCGGATACGGTGGTCATCAAGGTCAAGCAAAACGGTCCCGCCGCCTGCCACACCGGGAACCGGAGCTGCTTCTACGTGAAGTACGAGGACGGCGCCTGGGTGGAGCATTCCAACCCGCTCTTCGATCCGAACACGGTGTACAAGAAATAGAAAAGACAAACCCTTGGCACGGAGAGAATCTGAGCACTTCGGAGAATCCTGTTTTGAAGGTTTTACCCCTCCGTTTTTGGCCTCTCTCGGATTTTCTCAGATTTTCTCCGTGGCTAACGGTTTTCCGCTTTTGACTTCGATACTGCGAGGGGACCAATGGAAAACCTGAAACTCGGCATCCCTAAGGGGAGCCTGGAAAACGCCACCGTTGAGCTGTTCAAGAAGGCAGGGTGGCAGATAGCCATTTCGTCGCGCAGCTACTTCCCCGCTATCGACGACAGCGAGATCAAGTGTTCCCTGATCCGTCCGCAGGAGATGGGGAAGTACGTGGAGCGCGGCACCATCGACGTCGGGATCGCCGGCCGCGACTGGATCCGCGAGAACGACTCCGACGTGGTCGAGGTGTGCGAGATGGTCTACTCCAAGGTGTCGCGCCGCCCGGCCCGCTGGGTGCTGGTGGTGAACGGCGACTCGAAGGTGAAGGGGCCGGAGGATCTGCACGGCGCCACCATCTCCACCGAGCTCGTCGGCTTCACCAAGCGCTACTTTGCCGAAAGGAACATCCCGGTCAACGTCGAGTTTTCCTGGGGCGCCACCGAGGCGAAGGTCGTCGAGGGGCTTTGCGACGCCATCGTGGAGGTGACCGAGACAGGTTCCACCATCAAGGCAAACGGCCTGCGCATCGTCTGCGAGCTGATGGAATCGGTGCCGGTCATGGTCGTGAACAAGGCGTCGTGGGAAGATCCCTGGAAGCGTGCGAAGATCCAGCAGATCGCCACGCTGCTCCAGTCCGCGCTGCGCGCCGAAGGCATGGTGGGGCTCAAGATGAACGCCCCCGGCGACAAGGTCGCCGCCATCACCTCCATCATCCCGAGCCTGAACAACCCCACCGTCTCCAACCTCTACGACTCAGCATGGGTCTCCATCGAGAGCATCATGCCCGAGCAGGAGGTGCGCCGCATCGTCCCCGAGCTGATCAAGCTCGGCGCCCAGGGGATCGTGGAGTACTCGCTGAACAAGATCATCTAGCCACCTCAGGCCGTGAAAAAAAAGGCCGCCTCTTCGGGGCGGCCTTTTTCAGGTCCCCCTCGCTACCGGTTCCGCAACCGCCCCCCAGCAGGCGAGTTCCTGGACCAGGCTCGCCAGCAGCATTTCCAGCTTCGATTCCACCGACGCCGAGAGCCCAAGCGAGACCGCCACGGATTGCGGCTGTACCCCCCAAAGCACCGTCTCCCTCGGCCCCTTGCCCATCAGGGCCGCCAGGGAGAGGAGCTCCTTCAGCCCCAACTGGTGCGGAGACACCTTGGCCTCCAGTGTCAAAGGGAGGTCCGCTCCGGCAAGCCTCACCAGGGTGCCGGGGGGCTCCCCCGCATCGACCGCGTCCACGAGAAGCAGCCGGTCGGCCTCCTCCACCTGCGGCAAAAGCGCGAGCCCCAGGGTCCCTCCCTGCAGCACGCTGACGTGCGCCGGGAGGCGGTAGCGCTGCTGGAGCAGCTCCACCGCCCTCACGCCTACTCCGTCGTCGCACATGATCGGATTCCCTACGCCGAGCACCAGGATGAACATGGACCCTCCGGCAAAACCTTGGCCACAGAAAAGATCGAGAACTTCCCAGAACTTCCCAGAACTTCCCAGAACTTCCCAGAACTTCCCAGAACTTCCCAGAACTTCCCAGAACTTCCCAGAACTTCCCAGAACTTCCCAGAACTTCCCAGAACTTC